>Ga0070730_10000279_pt1 | contig 65124 bp, 61 predicted proteins | sample Coa_R1_3_FD_66447 | JGI IMG/M metagenome (GOLD analysis project Ga0070730, IMG submission 66447) | Surface soil microbial communities from Centralia Pennsylvania, which are recovering from an underground coalmine fire - Coalmine... | ecosystem: Environmental > Terrestrial > Soil > Unclassified ... | reverse complement strand
CGACAACGGCGCCCGCTTGCACAGTGCGCTGGGCGACAAGCCCCCGGCGAAGTACGCTGAGGAGCACCTGACCCAGCCGGCATGACCCGTCACTGTCTCACCTGTCCTGAACCACTACACGAAGGGGCATCTCGCCGCAACGCCGGGCACGCCCGCCGAAATCTACTCCGGACGGGGAATGGTCTTTCTCGCCGAATCTGCTTCCCTGTGCGCACCCGAACGCGGGTAGGAGTGCGTGGAGAGAAACGAGGCCGAGCGATGCCGGATCAGCGAGCACAACCAGGCGCCTGGCAACCCCGCGGCGGCGGCTGGAGCGGCGGCCGTGTACCCGGCCCCAGCGGACCAGCGGTGCCGGGTCGGGAGCGCCCGGGCCATTCCGGCCAGCTCAACCCCGGCGGCGAGGAGTGGGCGCAGCACCCGGCGGGCACGGCCGAGGCGTTCGAGACGGCGTAGCGGGCGAGGCCAGGGCGACGCAGTCTAAGATTTCAAACCGCGGCCACCCGTCCGATCCAGCCGCGCAGCAGGTCGAACAGCTCCTCGCGCCCTTCACGCCAGAAGTGATCGACGCCGCCAAGCAGCACCAGGCGCTTCGGCTCGCCGGCGCGGTCATAGATCTGCTGGGCAATGGCGGGTGAGAACTGGTCGTCGTCCAGGCCGTGCACCAGCAGCAGCGGTCGCGGCGCCAATTGCGGTGCGGCCTCGCTGCCGAAGGTCTGCGTGGAGATCGCGGCCACGGCGCAGACGCTCTCGCTTAAGGCGCCGGCACGGATCGCCACGCCGCCGCCGTAGCTCACGCCGGCCAGCACGATGCGCTCGGCGCCGATGCCGCGCAGGAAGCTGACGCCTGCCAGCGCATCGAGCACGCACTCTTGAAACGAGGCCGGATCGGGGTCGGGCCGGCGCATCTGCAGCCGTAGGCTCGTGATGCGCGCGGCGGTCAGGTTTGCGGCCAGCCGCGCGTAGACGCTGCCCGGCCCGCCCAGCCCGCGCGCCGCGCCGCCGAGAAAGACCACGGCCGAGGTACCACCCTCGCAGGGGTGCAGCAGGCCGCCCAGCTCGCCGCGCGAGGTGAGCAGGCGCAGCTCATACGAACCGTCGCCGTTGTCCGCGACGGCGGCCTGCAGGATGCGCAGCTCGAGCTCGCCCTCCGCGCCGGAGCCGGAAGTGTCGTCGTCGCTCACGTGGCGTTGGCCCGCTCGGCGTGACAGCGCCGCACGAAGCTCTCGATGCGGTCCAGCGCCTCCACCAGCTTCTCATACGACGTGGCGTAGCAGGCGCGCACATGGCCCTTGCCGCACTCGCCGAAGGCCGAGCCGGGCACGACGGCCACGCGCTCCTCGAACAGCAGCCGCTCGGCGAACGACTCGTCGTCCAGGGCGGTCGAAGAGATGTCGGGGAAGGCGTAAAAGGCGCCGCGCGGCTCGAAGCAGTGCAACCCCATGCCGTTGAAGCGGCTCACCACCAATTGTCGCCGGCGGTCGTACTCGGCCAGCATCAGTTGCACGTCCTCCTCGCCGGTGCGCAGCGCCTCGAGCGCGGCGTACTGCGCGGGGGTGGGCGCGGACATCATCAAGTATTGGTGGATCTTCATCATCGCTTCGAGCGCTTCTGCTGGCGCCGCCACGTAGCCCAGCCGCCAGCCGGTCATCGCGTACGCCTTGGAGAAGCCGCCGAGCAGGATCGTGCGCTCCTTCATGCCGGGCAGGGCCGCGAAGCAGGTGTGCTGGCCGTTGTAGTTCAGCCGCGCGTAGATCTCGTCGATGATCACAACCAGGTCGCGCTCTTTGACGAACTCGGCGACGGCCAGCAGCTCGGAGCGGGTCATCGTCGCGCCGGTCGGGTTGGCGGGGTAGCCCATCAGCAGCGCCCGCGTCTTGTCCGTGACGTAGCGCTCCAGGTCAGCGACCTGCAGCTTGAAGTTGTTGACCTCGTAAGTCGGCACGCCGACGAATGTGCCGCCGGCCATGATCACATTTGGCGGATAGGCGACGTAGTATGGGTCGGGCGAGAGCACTTCGTCGCCGGGGTCGAGCACGGCCTGGCAGGCGACGTTGAGCCCTTCGCTGACGCCGCTGACACACATCAGCTCAGTAGCGGGGTCGTACATGGCGCCGAAGCGGCGCTCGAGGTCGTGCGCGATCGCCTCGCGTAACTGGATCATGCCGAAGTTGGAGGTGTAGTGGGTGTGGCCCTGCTTGATCGAGCGGATCGCGGCCTCGCGGATCTGCTCGGGCGTGACGAAATCCGGCTCGCCCACGCCGAGCGAGATCACGTCGTCCATCGTGGCGATGATATCGAAGAAGCGGCGAATGCCGGACGCCGGCAGCGCGTCGCACCGCCTCGACGTGAGCGGTCGGCGGACGAACTCGCCGGTGGAAAGCATCGCGGCCAGACTCCCTCGTTGCTGGTTGCAACAATCTCTATACGCCAGCCTAGCGGAACGCGCCGCCCCACGCCACCCGGAATGGCCTGGATCGCTGCCCGTTCGCACCCATTAAGCCGCGTTGTCAGCGCGTGAGCCGGATCAGGCTTGCGGCGCGGTCATAGCAGACCTCGGCGAACTGGTCGAGGAACTGCAGGCCGAGCATGCCGTCGAAGCCGAGCAGGCGAGGTCCGCGGCTCGCACGCGCGATCAGAGGTGGAACAGGTTGTCCGCTCATCCGCACGCCGCGGATGCGGTAGATCCGCGGCGCGATCTCATCGAGCACGTCGAGTCCCGCCAGCACGTCACGGACTTCAATGCTGAGGTTCGACATGGGCCGGCCGGTGTTCAGCAAAAGGTCGAATCTGTACGGCATCGAGGCGGCGCCGGAGGAGACTGCCACGGTGCATGGAACCATGAGAAAGCCCGCAGCGTGCCGCTCAACCCGGATGTGAAGGCTATCGCTGGCCATTGTCGCGATGCCGAGCTGGCTTCGCCGCGTTGCCCGACAACGCACTTCCCGGAGGACGGGGGGCCACCCTGTATCGACTGCGAAAGACGTAGATACTCCCCCCCGTTCGCAGCGCCTCGGCGACGGCGGCGAGCTCGGCTTCGTGAATGTCGCTCCGGTGCTTGCCCACGGTGAGGATCTCCCCGCGGAATGGGTTCTGGTACTCGTTGTACTCGTGGACCCGCATGAGCAGCCACTGGTTCGCATACCGTGCGGAGGCTTCGTCTACCGTCAGCAGCTCAATCACGTTTCCTGCTCCTCCTCGAACGCTACCAACACAAGCATATAAACAGGTGGCATCCGCTGTGCGTATCACAGGCTTGGCCGCTGCTGCGACCAGCCGGTGGCCTGCTCGTAGGCGTGGGCGGCGCGGAGCATCGTGACTTCGTCGAACGGCTTCGCCAGCACCTGCAGACCCACTGGCAAACCGTCCACGAAGCCGCATGGCACGGAGATGCCCGGCAGGCCAGCGATGTTCACCGGCAGCGTGAACACGTCGTTGAGGTACATCGCCAGTGGGTCATCCGTCTTCTCGCCCAGCCTGAACGCGGCCGTGGGCGAAGTCGGCGTCAGCAGCACATCGAAGCGCTCGAAGGCCGCGTCGAACTCGCGGCGGATCAGCGTGCGCACCTGCTGCGCCTTCACGTAGTAGGCGTCGTAGTAGCCGGCGGAGAGCGCGTAGGTGCCGAGCATGATCCGGCGCTTCACCTCGTCGCCGAAGCCGAACTGGCGGGTGCGCTCCATCTCATCCCACATCGTCGGGCCGGCGTGGTCGGAGAAGCCGTACTTCACGCCGTCGTAGCGGGCCAGGTTCGCCGAAGCCTCGCTCGGCGCGATGATGTAATAGACCGCCAGCGCGTGCGGCGTGCTCGGCAGTGAAACGTCCGTCTCGATGCTGGCGCCCAGTTGCTCGAACTGGCGGATCGCATCTTCCACCAGCGCCCGCACGCGCGCGTCCATGCCCTCGACAAAGTACTCACGCGGCACGCCCACGCGCAGGCCGCGCACGTCGCCGGTCAGTGCTGCCGTGAAGTCGGGAACATCCACCGGCGCCGAGGTTGAGTCGAGCGGATCGTGGCCGCAGATCGCGTTCAGCACCGTCGCAGCGTCCTGCACGTCATGCGTGAACGGGCCGATCTGATCGAGCGAGGAGGCGAAAGCGACGAGGCCGAAGCGGCTGACGCGGCCATACGTCGGCTTCACGCCCACCACGCCGCAGAGCGCCGCCGGCTGGCGGATGCTGCCGCCCGTGTCGGAGCCCAGCGCGTAGAGCGCCTCGCCCGCCGCCACGGCCGCCGCCGAGCCGCCCGAGGAGCCGCCGGGCACGGTTGCCAGATCCCAGGGGTTGTGCACGGGAAAGAAGGCCGAGTTCTCGTTGGACGAGCCCATGGCGAACTCGTCCATGTTCGTCTTGCCCAGGATCACGGCGCCCGCTGCCTTCAGCCGCTTCACCACCGTGCCGTCGTAGAGCGGCGTGAAGTTTTCCAGCATGCGCGAGCCGCAGGTGGTGCGGATGCCCTCGGTGCTGAGCACGTCTTTCAGCGCCACGGGAATGCCGGTCAGCGGCCCGGCCTCGCCGGCGCGGAGGCGGGCGTCCGCCGCCTCGGCCTGCGCCAGCGCTTCGACGCGGCTCAGCGTGAGGTAGGCGCCGATGCGCTCGTCCACGGCCTCGATACGAGCATAGAGCGCGCGCATCAGCTCGACCGCCGACAGTTCGCGGCCGGCAAGCAGATCGGCTGCCTCGTGCACGGTCAGGAAGTATAGCGCAGCTCTCTCGGCGGCCTCCACGGCGAGCCTCCTTGTGGTGGTGGTGCCATCAATGGTAAGCGGGGGCGCGGCAGTGATGGTCGCACGTGACGGCGAAGGAACGAGGAAATAGAAATCAGGAAGTAGAAAATAGAATCGAGGCGCCTTCCGGCACCCCCTATTTCCTATTTTCTCTTTCCTATTTCCTCGTTCCTCGTCCCGTTACTCCAGCACCTTGCGCACGCGCAGGAAGGCGTCTTGCTTTCGCGGCGCGTTTGCCAGCACCGACTCGGTGGGGCACGAGGGTCGCGAGGTGTCGTCACGCTCGATGTTGGCCAGCGGCAGGGTATGGGCCGTGGGCGGCACGCCGCTGGTGTCGATCTCGCCCAGGGCAGCGAAGTGGTCGAGGATCACCGAGAGCTGTGCCTGGAAGCGGCTCACGTCCTCTTCCGTCACGCCGACGCGCGCCAGCTGGGCGATGTGCCTGACTTCGTCACGGGAGAGGGCCACGGCCCCACGCCTCATCGCAACGGTCAGAACTCGTCAAGCGCGACGCATTCACAACCGCGCGTTAATCTGTGTCGCGGCCGCCGGGGCGACCGTAACGCGCCAAGTATAGCATCATAGATCGGCGGCGGCGTTGAAGCGCCCCGCACGCGGCTGTTACGATCTAACAGGCATGACGACAGAGACACCGATCGCCTCGGCGCCGGACGGCCGGCTGCACGCGGACGAGCGCGCCGCGCTGGGCAATCCCAGCTTCGTCTGGCGCTTCGGCCAGGACCGGCGGCTGGAGCTGATCCGGCGCTTCGTGCCGCTGGAAGGCCGGCGCATTCTCGACGTCGGTTGCGGTGTGGGCACGTACGTGCGCCGCTTCCGCGCCTTCTCAAGCGAGGTCTACGGCATCGACATCGCCTTCGACCGCGTACGCAAGGGCGCGGAGGAGCTGCCGAAGCTATTGCTCGCTTCCAGCGACGCGCTGCCGTTTCGCGAAGGCTTCTTCGACGTGGTGCTGCTCAACGAAGTGATCGAGCACGTCCGTGACGACCGCGCAACGATGGCCGAACTGGCGCGCGTGCTGTGCCCCGGCGGTCACGCCATTTTCTACGCGCCCAACCGCTTCTACCCGTTCGAGACGCACGGCGTCTACCTCGGCCCGCGCTACACATTCGGCAATATTCCGCTGGTGAACTACCTGCCGGCGCCGCTGCGCAACCGGCTCGTGCCGCACGCGCGCGCCTATCTGACGCGCGACTTTCGCCGCATCGCCAGGGGATTGCCCTTGCGAACCGTCGTCCATTCCTACGTCTATCCTGGCTTCGACAACATCGAAGGGAGGAGTCGCGCGCTGGCGCGTGTGCTGCGGCGTGCCACGTACGCGGCGGAGGGGTCCTGGCTGCGCATATTCGGCCTTTCGCATTTCTTGATCCTGGAGCGGACGGCGGGTGCGGCCGGGTGTGGGGGCAACGTTCGTGAGCGCGACTGACACGATCCGGCGCAACCGGCGCCGCCGCGAGCTGGCGACGAAGCGCAAGCGCCGTCTGCCGCTCTGGCCATTCGCGGTGCTCGCCATCCTGCTGCTGGGCGCTACCGGAGCCGCGGCCGGAACTGCCGTCTACTCCGTCGACAAGTACAACTCCTACGTCAAAGACCTCACCAATCCGGCGGACAAGGTCAGCAAGGACCAGGGGCCGGCGATCCTTTATGACCGCGACGGCAACCAGCTCTACGAGTTCGAGGACAAAGACACGGGCCTGCGCGAGCCGGTGCCGCTCGACGCGATCTCGCCCAACCTGATCAAGGCGACGATCGCGACGGAAGACCCGGACTTCTACACCAATCGCGGCGTGAACGAGAAGGGCCTGGTTCGCGCCGCCTGCGAGTACGTGCATCTGTGCAAGAGCGCAAGCGCGCTCAGCACCGGCGGCTCCGGCATCACCCAGCAGCTCGTCAAGCTGCTGTTTGAGACGCAGGAGGAGGCCTCCACGCGCAGCATCGACCGCAAAGTCAGGGAGGCGGCGATCGCCGTCGAGCTGACCAAGCGCTACAACAAGGATCAGATCCTTGAGTGGTACCTGAACACGATCTTCTACGCGAACCGCGCCAACGGCATCGGCGCCGCGGCCAAGATCTACTTCAACGAGAAGGCCGCGGATCTCGACCTGGCTCAGGCGTCGCTGCTGGCCGGTATCCCTGCCTCGCCCGGCGACTACGACCCGATCGCGCACTACGACACGGCGAAGGCGCGGCAGAAGCAGGTGCTCGACCTGATGGTCGATCACGGCCAGGCCACGCGCGAGGAAGCCGACGCCGCCTTCGCCGAGCCACTCGATCTCAAGGAGCAAACCACGGTCATCAAGGAGCCGCACTGGGTCGGCTTCATGACCGACTACATCAAGCAGCATTGCAAGGAGCTGATCAAGGACTGCAAGAGCGGCGACGACGCGCTGTATCACATGGGATTACGCATTGTCACCACGCTCGACTCACAGCTTACCGACCAGGCTACGGCGATCGTCGACAAAGACGTGGCCGCGATGGAAAAGCTCAACTGCGAGTGCCACAACGGCGCCGTGATGGTGATCGACAACAACACCGGCCAGATCCTGGCGATGGTCGGCAGCCGCAACTACTACGACGAAAGCATCGGCGGCAAGAACAACAACACGTTGGCCGAATACCAGCCCGGTTCGGCGCTGAAGCCGATCATTTATCTCTCGACGTTTCTCAAGGGCTGGAGCGCGGGCACGATCGTGGTCGATCAGCCCAAGTGCTTCCCCAACGGCACGGAGAAGCCGTTCTGTCCCTCCGGCCCCACGCGCTCGTTCGTCGGCCCGCTGCCGGTGCGCGTGGCGCTGGCCAGCTCGATGAATTCGCCCGCGGTGCAGGCGGCCGACTTCTCCACCGTGCAATGGGTGCTGGAGGTGGCGCACAAGATGGGCATCAACACGATGCCCGATCCGTCGAAGTACGGCGTCTCGATCGCGACCGGCGGCTCGTCGGTCACGCTCTACGACATGACGTACATGTACTCGACGTTCGCGAATAACGGCGAGATGCGCGGCCTCAAGCTCGACGATCCGCAGCCGGGCTACCGCAAGGTCGATCCGGTGGCCGTGCTGCGCATCACCGACCGCAACGGCAACCTCGTCTATCAGTTCAACGGCCCGGATCGCGATCAGGTCGTGCCGGCGCCCTACGCGTATGAAATCACGAACATTATCTCGGACGACGCCGCCAAGCATCTGACCTACAGTCCCGGCCTCTTCAACCTGCGCGACCGCCGCCCGATCGCCGCCAAGACCGGCACGCAGCAGGGCGAGCAGCTCAGCCAGGTGCGCGCGACCTGGAACTTCGGCTTCGTGCCGGATCTCACGGTTGGCGTCTGGGTGGGCAACTCGGACGGCACGTTCCTGAACCCCAACCTGCTCAGCGCCACCAGCTCGCTGAACGTCTGGAAGGACGTGATGCAGTACGCGGTGGACAAGTACAATGTGCCGCCCAAGAATTTCGTGGTGCCCGCCGGCATCGCCCGCGGTATGCCCGTGCCGCCCGGCTCACGCCTCGTCGGCTGCGGCCTGCAACCGGACATCTATGTCGTGGGCCAGCCGGTGGCCGGACCGCCGCTCAGCAATGGCGCCAAAGACTGCCGGCTGGCCGCCACGCCCGCTCCCGGCGCCAGCGGCGTGGCAACCGTCGGCCCGAACGAAGTCCCCACCGCGCCTCCGCCACCGCGCACGGCCGAGCCGGAAGTGGCGCATACGCCCGTGATCAATCCGGAAGCCGCGACGCCGGAGGAAGCACAGCCGCAGCCGCCCTCGGGGAATCCGTCACCCGTCGAGCAACCGCAGCAACCGCCGCCGCCTGCGCAGCCGCCCCAACCGGCGCAGCCGCCGGCACCGCCGCCATCACAGCCCGCGCCGGCTCCTGCCCCGCCGCAGCAGTTGCGCTGCCCGCCGGGCCTGGTCGTGCCCACGGCGGTGCGCAACCAGGTCTGCGGGCCGGGCGGGTAGGCGGCGCGGACGCCCTCACGTGCGCTTCAGCTCAACGGCCCCGCTCCCTTTCTCCAGAATTGGCGGGGGGAACGGGGCTTCCAGGTAGGGAGTATGAAGGAGGAAGCAGGAAAACGTGGTTGAACGGCGGTCAGCGGGCCGCTCGCAGCAGCCGCTCCAGATCGGCGCGGCTGGCCACGTTTTGTACCCGGTGCACGAACGCGGCGAGGCTGGGGTTCGCCTTGCGCAAGGTCTCAATCTCGCCGCCAAGCGGGCTCGACGCCTGCGGGCTGTCGCCGTAGGAACCGTAGAAGGCGAAGTAGGCCTGGTTGATGCGGCGAATCGCGTAGCCGTTCGCGGCGAGCAGTTGCTGCGTCTCGTTCATCCGCTGTTCGGCCTCGTCGATCTTCCCCTGCGCCAGCAGAGCATCGACTTGCAGCCGCAGGTCGTGCATCGTCTGGGTGAAATCGACCGCCTTCGGGGAGGTGGTCGAGGCGTCCGGCGCCGGCGGCGGCAGACCAAGGCCGGCGTAGGCCGCACTGCCCAGCTCGCGGCCGACGAGGTTGGCCACGGTCTCGTTGATCAGCGTCAGGTCGCCGCTTCGTCCGTAGCGGGCGCCCAGCGGGTGGAAGACGAGATAGGCGTGCATCCACTCGTGCGCCATCGTCTGCAGCACGCCGAGCGGCGAGTCGTTCTGATCGACGATGCTTGGCCAGGCGCTGAGGCCGCCGATCTGGTCCACCAGGGCGCTGTCGTTGCCGTCCTGCTCGGCCATGCGCTCAATCTGCGCGGCCCGGGCGTCGCTCAGGGTGCTGCGCAGCAACTGCGTGCTCTCCAGCGCGATGTGATCGCGCGGTGAGATCACGAGAATGTGCGGCGGCGTGGTCAGGCCGGCGGCGGGCGGCGGCCAGACAAAGGAGATGCCGCCGAAGATCGGCAGGCGCTCCACCAGGCCGGCGTCGCGCGCCGCGCCCGCCACCGCGTCCTCGAAGCGGGTCTCGACTCGCGGCCGCAGGCGCTCGGCCTGCGCCTGCCTGTCGGCGGCTCGGCCCGTTGCCGAGGCATCGCCGGCAAGCGCGGCTCGCCGCGCGAGGCGCGCCTGGCGCAGCAGATCAAAGTAGCGCAGCACCTCGGCATTCGTGGCCGAGCGTCCTGCCACGCTCGCCGAGAGCCGGTTCAACGCGAAGCCCGCGAGCCGCGTCACCTCCCAGTGCACGAGGTTGAACTCGTCGTCCGCGCCGGCGAGTCCGGCCACGGCGCCCAGCGTCAGCAAAGGCGCAACCCAGAGGGCGAGCAGCAGCAGCGCCAGCGCCAGCACGGTCTGGCGGCGCGATCGAGGGGGCGAGCCCGGCCCGCTCCCTTCGGGCGAGGGCAGGTGGGCGCCGCTGTGGTACCATCCCCGAAGTCGCCGGTGGTCGGAGCCCTGCATGTCAGCGCTGGTACGTCCTTCGGCGCCGCGAGTGGTGGTGCCCGTCCTGCCCGACGCCGACTCGGCAGGCGTGTTGCCGCTGGCGTGCGACCTGGCCGGCACGGCCGGCTCCGTCGTGCTGCTGGCGGTGGTACCCGTGCCGCGCGGCCACGACCTGGCGGGTCCCACCACCGCGGCACGTTCTGCCCGCCGCCAACTGCGGGCGCTGGCCCGCGAACAGCTCGGCGCCGTTGCCAATGAAACCGTCGTGCGCGCGGCCGACTCGTTGCTGGCGGGCATTCACGAGGCAGCCGGCGGCGACAACGACGTGCTGATCATAGCCCTCCCACCGCACGCCGACGAAATCCGTGCCGTACTGGCGGAAGAACCGTATCGCGGTCTGGTCGCAGCGCCACTCTGCGACACGATCTTTGCGCGGCCTGGCACTGCCGGCGAGCCTCGCCACGTGCTCGTCTCGGCGCGTGGCGGGCCGCATGCCGAGGCGGCGCTCGACGTGGCCCTGCGGGTCGCGCGAACGCATGGCGCTGCCGTCACCGTGATGCACGTCGACGTGCCGGGCGGCGAGCCGGCGCTGCGCCAGCAGGAACAGCGCCTGTTCCAATCGCTCGTGGCACGCTCGGCCGATGCCCCGCGGCTGCGCACATTCAGCGTCGCTGCCGCTTCCGCCGAGGAGGCGGTGCTGTCCGAGGCCGCGCGGCACGATCTGCTGGTGCTGGGGGCGCGCGTCGGCAGCTCGAGGCGCGAGTCCGATCTCGGCGCGCTGCCGCTGGCCGCCCTGGCCCGCAGCGACGCCACGGTGCTGGTGGTGAAGTCGCGCCGGCCGGTGCATCCGGCGCTGTTCCGCCCTCGCCGCTTTCCCGTGGAAGAGGTGGTCAACGCCTGGTTCGTGGAGAACACCAGCCACTGCCGCGAGTACGCCAACCTGGCCGAGCTGGTGGCGCAGAAGCAGGCGCGCGGCCTCACGCTCGGCGTGGCGCTCCTGGCGGGAGAAAGCTCCGACACGCTGCCCGCGCACGCGCGCGTGCTGCACGACGAGCTTTCCACCGTGAAGCTCGTCGACGAGGCCGCCTTCTTTGCGGGCGAGTCGCCGGAGTTGCTGGAGGCGGCGCAGGCCACCGGGTTGCAGGCTGTCGGCGTGCGTGGCGCCGCGCCCGGACAGCGCGGCCGGCTGATCCACGCCAGCCTCGAATGCATGAAGTCGGACATTATCGTCTGGATCGACGCCGACATCCGCAACCCGCACGCCAAGCTCGTCTACGGGCCGGCCGGGCCGCTGCTCGCCAACGAGCGCCTCAATTACGTCAAGGGCTTCTTTGGCACCCCGGCCGACGGCGCCGAAACCGATCTGGAGGCGCTCGTCGGCGAACTGGCCGTGCGGCCGCTGCTGAACCTGTTCTTCGCCGAGCTTTCGGGCGTGATCGATCCGCTCGGCGTCGAGCAGGCGGTGCGCCGCAGCGCCGCCCGGCAGCTACCCGTCTTCAGCGGCGACGCCGCGCCGTTGGGCCTGCTGATCGACATGCTCGATCGCTACGGGCTGAAGGCGATCGCTCAGGTGGCGCTGGAAGAGCGGATCGCGCGGCCGCTTGGCCTGGCGGAGGCGAATCGCCGTTCGTTCTCCGCGGCGCAGGTGCTCACCAGCCGGCTGGGCCTCAGCGGCGAGGCCGCCGTGCACGAGCGCGCCACGCCGACGATCAAGATCATCCACCAGACCGACGAGCGCTTCGAAGTCACGTCACTGGATGCGCGCGAAAGCGAGCTGTGAGCGCCTCGGCCACGCGCGGGCCGGATGCTATACTTGCCGCGGCCCCGGCGATCCGGGCAATGGAGGAGCGGTGCAGCGCCAGGCAGAGGCAGGTTCGGGCGTGCCGGCGCCGGCCGCGGCGCGCCTTGCCGCCTACCTGATCGATCTGCTGATGGCAGCCGGCGTGGCGCTGGGCTGCCTGCTGGCCGCCTGGCTGTGGCTGCTGGCGACGAGCGACGGCGGCACGCGGCAGCCTTCCGACGGCGCGATCTACGTGGCGCTGGCCCTGTTCGCCGCCTGGCTGCCCCTCTGGGGCGCCATTATGCTGCTCTGCTGGAGCCGGCGCGGCCAGTCGCCGGGGCTGGCGGCAATGACGCTGCGCCTGGTCGGCAGGGGCGATACGCCGCCGTCACCGCTGCGCGCCCTGCTGCGACTGATCGTCGTTGGCGCGGCCACCGGCATCGGCCTGATCACCGTCCTCCTGCTGCTTGGCGCGTTCGCCGCGGCCGCACAGCAGACGTTGCCCACGGTGCTCGCCCTTGCCTTGCTGCTGCCGCTGGCGCTCGCCGTGGCCGATCCGCTCGTCTGGCTCCTGACGCCGGAACGGCGAGCGCTGCACGATCTGCTTGCTGGCACGCGCGTGGTGCGCGCCGCCGGCGCCGCGCGCGATCTCGCGCGCCCCGGCGCTCCCGGCGTTCTTCGATGAGTCGCATGAGCCAGAGGAGCGGACCGATCGACTCGCCGCGCGTCTACCAGCCGGAGTTCGACGGCCTCGATCGGCGGGAGATCGCGCGTCGCTACGGGCGTGCAGCAGCCTACCGCGAAGATGCGGAGTCGAACGTCGCCTTCTGGCTGCGCCTGTTCGCGCTGCTGCTGGTGCTTTCCCTCGTCGCGATGCTGGCGGCGTACACGCTCTCGCGCGTCACCGCCCGCGACTCGGCGCGGCGCATCCTGGGGCGCGCCATTCCCGAGATCACCGACTTCGACAGCACGCTCAGCGCCCACTATGACGAGCTGCAGAGCGCCGCCGCCTCGCCGGCCGGCGCCAACGGCTTCACGCTCACCGGCTTCCCGATCAAGGCCGTACTCTACCCGAAAGACGTGCTCAACCGCTCGCCCAGCGAGGTCCGCCAGACGCTGCTGACCCGCGCCGCGGACGCGGTCTACGAGCGTGGCACCGGCGCCTTCACCGCCAACGGCCGGCCCGTGAAGCTCGGCAGCTTCTCCCAGCTCTCCGCGCCCTGGGCCTTCAACACCGCGCTCAACGTGCTCGATCCCGGCTTTCACGCGCACGCGCTCTCCATCGCCAAGGCGGCGCTGATCGCGGTCGCGGTGCTCGGCATTCTGCTGCTGCCGCTCAGCCGCGGCTACAACCAGTTGGTGATGTATGGGGCAGCCCTGCTGATCGCCGCGCTGCCCCTGCTCGTGCTCAGCGGCATCGCCTGGCTGATCGTGCAACTGGCGTACGGCACCTCGCTCGACCCGTTGGTCGCCGGCACCTCCGACCTCGCCCGCGACGTCTGCTGGTTCCTCCTCCTCAGCTATCTCATCTACGTGTTGCTGGCGCTGGCGATCGTGCTTCTCGGCCTGCTCTTCGAACGGCTCAGCGACCTCTTCGCCACGCCCGCGGACCCGGCCAGGGCACGCGGCTACCGCGGCTAGACCGTCTCCCGTTCCGCCGCGAACGCCGGCGCAGGTGTGTACCGGCTTGCCCGCGGCCGCCGGCACATGCTACGAATCGTGCGAGCAGCGATCGCCCGCGCCGCGTCTGCGGAGCCTTGGGCGGGCGCGGCGCATGGGGGAGAGCTGGGACGATGGCAGGTCAGCGGATGAAGTTCGGCATATTCATGGCCCCGTTCCACCGCGTGGGAGACAATCCGACACTGGCGATGCAACGCGACCTCGAGCTGATCGAGTGGCTCGACTACCTGGACTTCGATGAGGCCTGGATCGGCGAGCATCACAGCGCCGGCTGGGAGATCATCGCCTCGCCGGAGCTGATGATCGCCGCCGCGGCCGAGCGCACGAAGCACATTATGCTCGGCACCGGCGTCACCAGCCTGCCGTACCACCATCCGCTGATGGTGGCCGACCGCATGGTGCAGCTCGACCACATGACGCGCGGCCGCTCGATGCTCGGCGTCGGCCCGGGCGCCCTCACGTCGGACGCCTGGATGATGGGCATTGACCCCGCGACCCAGCGGCCGCGCATGGAAGAGTCGCTCGACGCGATCGTCGCCCTGCTCCACGGCGAAACCGTGGACATGAAGACCGACTGGTTCGAGCTGCGCGACGCCAGCCTGCAACTGCTGCCCTACACGCGGCCCTGCTTCCCCATCGCCGTCGCCAGCGTGCTCTCGCCCGCGGGCATGCTGGCCGCAGGCAAGCACGGCCTGGGCGTGCTTTCGATCGGCGCGAGCGTCACCGGCGAGGTGGACGGCATCCGCAAGCACTGGTCGTTGGCCGAGGAGGCGGCGGCGCAGCACGGTAAGACGATGGACCGCGCCGAGTGGCGCCTGGTGAAGAGCGTGCACCTGGCGGAAACGCGCGAACAGGCCTATCGCGATGTCGAAGTTGGTGAGCGGCGCGAAACCGTCAGCTACTTCCAGCAAACTCTGGGACAGCCGGAGGGTCCGAACAACCTGGAAGAGCTGGTGCGGCTGGGCGTCAACATCGTCGGCACGCCGGAGGATGCGATCGAGGCGCTGGAGAAGCTGCAAACCGACAGCGGCGGCTTCGGCGGCCTGCTGATTCGCGCCACGGAATGGGCGAACCGCGAGGCGACGATGCGCAGCTTCGAGCTGCTCGCCCGCTACGTGATGCCGCACTTCCAGGATTCCGTCCGCACGACGATCGGCTCGCGCGAGTACGTCTCCTCGCACCGCCGCACGATCTTCGCCCCAAGCCAGCAGGCGCTGGCGAAGGCGTTCACCGACGCCGGCAAAGAGGTGCCCGAGGTGCTGAAGCAGCGCGTAGCCCAACTGCGGCCGTAGCCTCTCCGAACAGCCGCGATCCCGTCCGCGCCGCGGCGTCGCCGCGTCCCCTGGCGCCGGTCTCCCTCGCGGCGCTAGAGGCTGCCCCGTGCCGTGCGCTCACCGGCCGAACAACGCGCCGCTGCGTCCTGAGAGCACGGGCCAATACATCCCCTTCGTCTGATTCGCTGCATCACGGTGTCTCACGATCTCGATCTGACAAAATCATGGCGATACGGTAGACTGGATGGGCGCTGGCGGTCGGGGCCGAATCCCCCGACGGGCAGCGCCGCGTAGGCTCAGACCGGCGGCGGGCCGATGCACACGCGACCTTCAGGCCCACCGCAAGCTCCGAAGGACGCCCCCTGCAATGCTCCGATCCCTGCGCAGCCTCGGTGCGGCTTTCCTGCTCCTCGCGACCGTGATCGGTCTGGCAGGCGCCGGCGGTGGCCGCGGCAGCGCCACGGCCGCGACGCCGTCTCCCAGCCCCAGCGCGACGGCCACGCCCGCCCCAACGCCCTCCCCGGCGCCGGGGCCTGCCCAGGTCGGCCCGCTCGTGCGGCTGCCGGGACACACGTTGCAGGCGCTGGGGCGCGCCCAGGCGCTGGCGCGGCTGCCTCAGGTTGCGGATCAGCCGATCACGGTCACCGTCGTGCTCAACCGCACGGACGAATCGGGCTTCGAGAGCTTCCTTGAGGCCGTCCAGGATCCGCGATCGCCGTCCTACCGCCGGTTCCTGAGCCAGAGCCAGCTCGCCGACCGCTTCGGACCGACCGCGCAGGCGTCCGCGGCCGTGCGGTCGTACATGGAGGCGCAGGGCTTCGCGCTTGTCCAGGACTCGGCCAACCGCCTGACGTTGACGTTCCAGGGCACGCGCGCCCAGGCCGAGCAAGCCTTCGCGGTGCAGATCAACGATTTTCAGCTTAGCTCGCGCAGCTTTTTCGCCAACACCAGCGATCCCGCCGTACCCGCCAACCTCTCGACGATCGTGCGCACGGTAGCCGGCCTCAACAACCTGGCGCGGCCGCATCGCGCCGCCCCGGCGCAGGCGCTCGCACCGGCCCTGGCCGGCGGGCTGCCGACGCCGATGGACATCGCGCAGTTCTACAACTTCCCGGGCATCGGCAGCGCCAACGGCGCGGGCCAGCGCGTCGGCCTGGTCGAGTTCTCAACCTACAACCGCAGCGACGTGAGCGCCTGGCTGAATCTTGTCGGCCTGCCGTCCTCACTGCTCAATAACGTCGGCGACAAGACGGTCAACGGCGGCACGAGCGACACCTCCGGCCAGATCGAGGACGTGCTGGACATCGATGTCATCCTGGGCATGGCGCCGGGCGCCGCGGTGATCGACTACCAGGCGCCGAACAACGCGACGAGTTGGTCACAAATGTTCAACACGATGCTCAACGACGGCGACACGGTGATCAGCAACAGTTGGACGAACTGCGAGGCGGACGACACGCTGGCCAACGTCCAGGGGATCGATTCGATCTTCGCCTCGGCAGCGGCCGGCGGCGTCGCCATCTTTTCCGCCAGCGCCGACAATCTGAGCACGTGCTTCGGCGGTTCAACCGGAACGACCGCCTACCCAAATACGATCAGCGTCCCCAGCGACATACCGCACGGCATCGCGATCGGCGGCACCAGCTTCAGCCTGGGACCGGGAGCCAGCTACGGCAGCGAACAGTTCTGGAATGCGGGTGGGAGTCCGCCTCTTGGCAGCGGCTTCGGCGTCAGCCAGTTCTTCCCGCTGCCGAGCTTCCAGAGCGGCTTGACCACCGCCACGATGCGCTCGATCCCCGATGTGGCGGCCGCCGCCAGCCCTGGCATCCTCGTCTGCCAGGCCGGCTGCCAGTGGCAGGTGCGGGGAACGAGCCTCGCGACGCCGATCTGGGCCGCGGGCGCGGCGCGGCTCAATCAGCAGTTGGGCGGCGGCCTCGGCGGGCCGCAGGTGCTCTACAACGCCGGCGGCTCCGCGTACCACAGCGCCAGCAGTATGGGCAGCGATTTTGCCCACCTCGGCCTGGGCTCGCCCAACATGGGCGGCGTGTATCAGGCCGTGGCGCCCACCCGCACCCCCGGCGCGCCCGGGCTGCAGAGCCCCCGCGAGGGCGCCACCAACGTCACGTTGAACCCGGAGATCACGTGGAGCGCGCCGACGGCCGCCGTCCCCGGGACGACGATCTACACGGCCTACGTCTGGGATCCCGGTGCGCGGGTCATGCGGTTCCAGCAGGCAACGACGAGCACGAGCGTCGTGGTCAGTCCGTCGCTTGCCAACGGCACCTTCTACTACTACACGGTGCAGGCCTGCAACGGCTCGAGCTGCGGTGCATTGGCGCGCTGGGAAGGCTTTACCACGATCGGCACGCCGGGCATGCCGGGCTTGACGGCGCCCGTAGAGGGCTCAAGCGGCGTCAGCGTGAATCCCACCTTCCAGTGGACGGCGCCCGCCAACAGCCTCGACGGCACCACGCTCTACACCCTCTCCGTCTGGGATCCGGGCGCGGGCAGGATGGCGCTTCAGCTCTCGACCTACGCGCTCAGCCAGCAGCTCGCGCCGAACGCGGGCCTGCAGTACGGAACGTTTTACTACTTCACGGTGCAGGCCTGTAACGGCGGCGCCTGCGGGCCGGCCGCTCGCTGGGAGGGGTTCACCACGATCGGCACGCCGGGCGCGCCGCGGTTGAGCAGCCCTGCCGAAGGATCGAGCGGCAACAGCCTCACGCCGACGCTGCAATGGAACGCCCCGGCCGGCTCCGCCGCTGGTACAACGCAGTACACGGCGTTCATCTGGGATCCGTCCGGCGGCGTGATGGCCTTCCAGGCCGCAACCACGGCGCTGGCGATCGCGGTGCCACAGGGCTCGGCTCTGCAACCGGGCCACTTCTACTACTACACGGCGCAGGCCTGCAACGGTCCGCTCTGCGGTCCGATCGCCCGCTGGGAGGGCTTCACCACGATCGGGGCGCCGGGAACGCCGACGCTGCTCAATCCGCTGGAAGGCTCGACCGGCAACGGGGTGACGCCGACCATCCGCTGGTCGGCGCCGGCCGGTTCGCTCTCCGGCACCACGCAGTACACGGTCTACGTCTGGGATCCGGCGGCCGGTGTGATGAAGTTCCAGCAGACCACGACCGCGTTGCAGGACACCGTGACGTCGGTCGGCGGTCTGCAAGCCGGGCACTTTTACTACTACACGGTGCAGGCCTGTAACGGCAGCGCCTGCGGCCCGCTGGCCCGCTGGGAGGGCTTCACGAGCTGATGGCCGGCCGCGGACTCAGCTCACCACGCCGGTGAGATAGGTCGAGGCGCGCAGGCTGCTCTCAAACGTCTGCAAGAGCAGGCGCGACTGCTCCAGCGTGAGCTGGCCGCGCTGTAACGCCTGCTCGGCCTGGCGGCGCACGCCCTCCAGCAACGCCTCGCCGTCGTACTGCACGTAGTTCAGCACCTCGGCCATCGTGTCGCCCTTGATCACCTGCTCCAGCCGGTAGCCTCCCTCGGTCGCGTGGACGTGCACCACGTTCGTATCGCCGAAGAGGTTGTGCAGGTCGCCCAGGATCTCCTGGTAGGCGCCGGCCAGAAAGACGCCGAGGTAGTAGGGCCGGCCGTCCGGCGCATGCAGCTCGAGCACGCGCTTCACGTCCTGCAAATCGATGAACTGGTCGATGCGGCCGTCGCTGTCGCAGGTGAGGTCCGCGAGCGTGGCGCGGCGGTCGGGCTCCTCGTCCAGGCGGTGGATCGGCATGATCGGGAAGAGCTGGTCGATCGCCCAGCTATCGGGGATCGACTGGAAGACGGAGAAGTTGCAGTAGTAGGTGTCCGCGAGGATCTCCTCGAGGTCTTCCAGCTCCTCCGGCACGTGCTCGGCGCCGCGCAGGAAGTGCAAGATGCGCTCGCAGCAGGCCCAGAACAGCCGCTCTGCCCGCGCCCGGCCCTCCAAACCGACGTAGCCGAGCGAGAACAACGTCTGCGTCTGGTCGCGCGCCTCGACCGCGTCGTGATACGCCTCCTGCAGGTTGTCCGCCTCCACCGAGCGATACGTCTCGTAGAGGTCGTGCACCTGCTGGTGGTCTTCGCGGCGCGGCGGTTCCGGCTCGCCGGCAAAGACGCGGTTGACGCCCAGCACGTCAAAGACCAGTACCGACTGGTGCGAGACCATCGCGCGGCCGCTCTCCGTCACGATCGTCGGCATCGGCAGGCCGTGCCGCTCGCAGGCCGTCTGTGCCGCGGCTATCACGTCGTAGGCGTACTCCTGCACGTTGTAGTTCTTGGAGGCGGGGAAGTCGGTCTTGGAGCCGTCATAGTCGATCGCCAGGCCGCCGCCCACGTCGAGATAGCCCATCGGCGCGCCCATCGCCGCCAGCTCGCAATAGAACTGCGTCGCTTCGCGCAGGGCCGACTTGATCACGCCGATCTGCGTGATCTGCGAGCCCATGTGAAAGTGCAGCAGCTTCAGCGTGTGGAGCAGGCCGGCCGCGCGCAGCTGTTCCACGACGCGCACGATCTCGGACGAGGTCAGCCCGAACTTCGAGCCGTCGCCGGTGGAGATGCCCCAGCGGCCGCTGCCGCGCGCCGTCAGCTTGGCTCGCACACCGACCACCGGCTCGATGCCCAGCTTCTCGTGCGCTCGCAGCACAAGGTCCAACTCGGCCAGCCGCTCGATCACGACCACGGGATTTTTGCCCAGCTTGCGCGCCAGCAGCGCCGTTTCGATGTACTCCTGGTCTTTGAAGCCGTTGCAGACGATCAAGGTGTCCGGCGTGTCCAGCAGAGCGACGGCGATCAGCAGCTCCGGCTTCGAGCCGGCTTCCAGGCCCAGGTGATACGGCCGGCCGTGCACGATCACCTCCTCGACCAGGTGGCGCTGCTGATTGACCTTCACCGGGTAGACGCCGCGGTACTTGCCGGCGAATTCGTACTCGCGGATTGCCCGGCCGAAGGACTCGTTCAGGCGGCGGATGCGGTCGCCGAGGATGTCGGAGAAGCGGATGAGATAGGGCAGGCTCAGGTTGCGGCTCTGCAGCTCCCGCACCAGGCGGAAGAGGTCAATCACGGGCGGCGCGGCGCCCGTGGGCGAGACAATGAGATGCCCTTCGGCGTTGATGTCGAAGTACGGCTCGCCCCAGCCGCGCAGACGGTACAGCTCCGCGCTGCGTTCGATCGACCACTCCCCCACGGGCACACTCCCCCGAACGCGGCGCGGGCACAGCGCCCGCCGGCCGGCACCCATGCCGCGCGCGTCCTGCTGTGCCAATGCCGAAGGGCATGGTATCGCCCCCGCGACGCAGACGCCAATCGTGCGACCTGGCGAAGCAGGCGAGGCGCCTCTTCCCCGGAGCCGGCGCAGACGAATGCTGCCCCTTCCCGAAACGAGCGAGGGGGTTGCGGCGCGTTGAAGACGCCGGGCGCGGGGAGCGAAGGCAGGATCGCTGGTTTGGCGGGCGCGGCGGTGTGAGGCGCCCGGGCAGACTCAGGCGATGGCCGCGCCCGCCGCGGCGTGCGGCTCGCGATCGAAGACCGACGGCAGATCCATACCCGGCTGCGCGGCCGCGGCGTCGTAGACCGCTTCAAAGGTACGCGCCATATTCAGCAATTCACCCTCGCCGAAGCGGTTAAAGATCTGGATCACCGCGTGATAGGTGATCGGCAGAATTTCGTCGAGCTTCTTGCGGCCGCTGTCGGTCAGCTCAAGGCGGATTGCGCGGCGATCCGGCAGGTCGCGCACACGCATCAGCCAGGACTTTACCTCCATGCGGTCGATCAGCCCGGTCATGCTCTGGCGCTCCTGGCCCATGTAGCCGGCGAGTTGCGTGGCCGTTACGGGTCCGGTCGCGGTGCCAATCACCTGCAGCGCGATCGCCTGCGGCAGGCTCACGCCGACCCGGATCAGGTCGCGCTCAATCGCTCGTGCAACCGCGGTGTGCGCAACATACAGCCGTCGGTAGGCATCGACGGCGGGATGTGGGGGATTCTGCATAGCTGTTCCTGCCTTCATGTCCGCGGCGACCTGGGCCGAACTGGCCAATCGGCCGCACCAATCTCAACGGCCGTGCGCCGGGCCGGGGCTGCACTACCACACGCCGGTAATCTTATGTAGGCTGATATCTGCGTAAGCCTAGCACCTCCAAGGAGCTGATGCTAAAAATTTATGTTAGAACTTGTCCCTACGCGGTTGAACCACAGTCTCAATGTCCGTGACTTGACCCCGATACCAAACCGTAACGCGATCGATGCCGGTAGTGCAATGGTGTCGAAAAAAAATGCCAGACACCGCCGTGGCACGGCGCGGTGGCGGCGCGCGGGCGGTCTGCGATGACGCCCGATCAGCGGCCCTACCGCGCGGCCAGGGTGCAGGCGCAACGCCTCAAGTTCGCCGCCGCGCACATGGCAACCTTCGGCGGCAGCATCGAGCCGCTGCACGGCCACAATTACGCTGTCACGATCGAGGCCGAGGGCGAGTTGAGCGCGATCGGCTGGGTGGCCGACTTCGGTCTGCTGAAGCACAGTGGCCGCAAGATCTGCGAGCGGCTGGATCACCATTTCCTCTTGCAGGGCGCGAGCCGCGAGATCGAGATCGCGCGCCAGGAGCGCACGATTGCGCTGCGCTTCGGCGAGAAGGGCTACGTGTTCCCCGCCGAGGATGTGCTCGAGCTGCCGATCGCCAACACGACCGCCGAGCTGATCGCCGAGTGGTTCTGGTGGCAGGTGGTGGAGGCGCTGCACGCTGCTGCTGGCGACAATATCCGCCGCATCACGGTCGGCGTCGAGGAGGCGCCCGGCCAGGCGGGCTGGTTCGCCGACGACCTGCCGCCGGCCCTCCCGGCATAGGCAGGCGCCACAGGCCACGACGCCTTATGGGCGCACGCGGCCGCGAAGCGAAGGAGTCCACGATGGCGGTGATCTACGAGAAGAAGGGGCGCAAGGCATACATCACGCTCAACCGCCCGGAGTCGCTCAACGCCTTCAACGGCGAGATGGGGCGTGAGCTGCGCGAAGCCTGGCTCGACTTCCGCCAGGATCCCGACGTCTGGGTTGCAATCGTGACGGGCAACGGCCGCGCCTTCTCGTCCGGCGCCGACGTGAAGGAACTGGCGGCGGGCAACCGTGCCGGCGCCGGCCAGCCGGTCAACTACAGCGGCTTTTGGTCCTCGATGTACGGGCTGGACAGCTTCGAGTCCGGCCTCGAGGTCTGGAAGCCGACGATCGCCGCGATCAACGGCCACTGCCTCGGCATCGGCTGCACCCTGGCGATCACCTGCGACTTCCGCCTGGCCTCGGACCGCGCCATGTTCGGCTTCCCGGAGGTCAAGATCGGCGTGCCCACGATCATGGCCGCGATCCGCCTGCCACGGCTGGTGGGCATGGGGCCCTCACTGGAACTGCTGCTGATGGGCGACTCGATCAACGCCAACGAAGCCCATCGCGTGGGGCTGGTGCACCGGGTGATTCCGCACGACGATCTGCTGGCCGAAGCCGAGCGCTGGGCCGACCGGCTGCTTCAGCGCGGTCCGACGGCCGTGGCCGCTACCAAAGAAGTCTGCGTGCGCTGCTCCACCCTGCCGCTGCCCGACGCCGTGCGCATGGGCGAAGCGATCCGCCGCCTGGCACGAACGGCCGAGGATGCGAAGGAAGGGCCCCGTGCCTTCGCCGAGAAGCGCGACCCCGTCTGGACAGGGCGTTAGGCCGAGCGTCGCACCGGCAGCGTCACAGGTATGGCCGCCAGCGCCGACAGCGGCTGCGGGCGGCGCTGCACGGGCACCAGGCGGCTGAACAGGCTCTGCTGTTCGTCGGGGCGCAGGTGGTAGCCGCACTGGATGCAGGTGACGTCGTCGTCCGCTTCCATGCGGCGGCGGCTGCTTTCCGCCGCCAGGTCGCCCTTGCACTTCGGGCAGCCCTTGAGGATAAACATCGCCGGCGCTCCTCGCCCGGATTGCCTGCGGCGGCGCGGTGTTGCCGCGTCCGGGCGCCGCTGTACTGGTTATCGGGCCTGCTGGTGCGGAACTTTAGGGTTTTGTCACACCGCACGAGCCGTGCGTTACATAGCCTCAGCGTGACAGACCCGAGGCCGCGCGCGTCAGATCCGAAGGCGCTATCCATGCGGTCCTGGCCCTACACATTGCGGCGCCCTCCGGCGCAAGCGTGCCGGCCGGCGGCCGAGCAAGGGCCCCTCAGCCTCCGGCGGAGGCGAGCCGCGTCCGCACCAGGTGTGCGATGCCCTCCGCTACCGGAATCTGCGGCGTCAGCCCCAGCCGCGTGCCCAGGGCATCGATACGGGCGCGCGAGTGGCGCACATCGCCGGCCCGCGCCGGAGCGAAGCGCGGCGCATCGGCGGCGCCGACCGCGGCGGCGATCAGGCGGTAGAGATCGCGGATGCTGACCGATTCGCCGCGGCCGACGTTGATCGGCTCCGGGCCGGGGTCGGGGCCGGCCAACGCCGCCTCGATCGCTCGCGTCACGTCGCCCACGTCGATGAAGTCGCGCGTCTGCTCGCCGTCACCCATGATCGTGGCTACACCGCCGCCGGACATCGCCTCGATAAACAAAGAGATCACGCCCGAGTAGGGGCTGTCGGGGTTCTGCCGGGCGCCGAAGACGTTGAAGAAACGCAGCGACACGGTTTCCAGGCCAAACGCCGCCCGGTAGGAGCGGCAGAGCAGTTCGCCGGCCGCCTTGTGCGCCGCATAGGGCGCAACCGGGCGCAGCGGATCGTCCTCCGCCGAGGGCAGCGCCGGGTCGCCCCCATACACGGCGGCGGAGCTGGCAAAGACGAAGCGTGTGGCGCCGGCCGCGCGCGCCGCTTCCAGCGCGTGCAGCGTGCCGGTCAGGTTCACGGCGTAGCTGTCACGCGGCTGCTCGACGCTGTACAGCACCGAGGCGATCGCCGCGAGATGCAGCACCGCCGCGGGGCGAAAGGCCGTAAGCGCGCCGGCCAGCGCCGCGCCGTCGCGCACATCCAGGCGCTGGAAGCGGGTACGCGGCCCCGCCTGCGCCAGGTTCTCCAGCGAGCCCGAGGAGAGGTCGTCCAGCGCCAGCAGATCGTGACCGGCGCCGGCGAGCCGGTCCACGCTGTGCGAGCCGATGAACCCGGCGCCACCCGTGATCGCGATGCGCATGGGCAGCGTCACTCCCGCGCGATTGAGCGCAATATTGGGGCTACAAAGCCGCGTCGTTGCCGCGAGCCAGCCGGCCATCGATCCGGCGAGAAAACGTTTGCGGGGCCATACGCCCTATGCTATACTCCGGCCACTTCGCTCGCGCCAGAAAAGTGAAATGTGCGGAGCGACGTGCGGATGGTATAACCACCTTGATCGTAATAGCGCGGAGTGGTGCTGTCTCCTGCAGGGGGCAGCACGTTCGCTATCACGCGGCGATGCTCGAACCGGTGCAGGGTAGGGACTCGGGACGTTCGGGGGAAGTGTCGGAACTGGCAGACGAGCATGACTTAGGATCATGTGCCGCAAGGCGTGGGAGTTCGAGTCTCCTCTTCCCCACCGCGGGCGGCCCGGCCCGCGCATTCGGCAATCGCCTGGCCCCGCACGGCCGGGCGATCGGGAGACGGTGGGCTGGTCGCACTCCTGGTGAGGCGAAGGAGGACCAATGGGAGCGTTGCTGAGCGTCAAAGACCTCCAGACGCATTTTTTCACCGAAGAGGGCGTCGTCCGAGCCGTCGATGGCGTGAGCTATGAGATCGAAGAAGGCGAGACGCTCGGCCTGGTGGGCGAATCGGGCTGCGGCAAGAGCGTCAGCGCCCTCTCGATCCTGCGCCTCATCCCCAATCCCCCCGGCAAGATCGTGGGCGGCCAGATCCTGTTCGAAGACCAGGATCTGCTGAAGATGGATGAGGACGAGATCCGCCACATCCGCGGCAACCGCATCGCCATGGTCTTCCAGGAGCCGATGACCTCGCTCAACCCCGTGTTAACCATCGGCCGGCAGCTCACCGAAGCGCTCGAGCTGCACCTGAAGATGGACCGCAATGCGGCCAACCGCCGAGCCATAGAGCTGCTGGAGATGGTCGGCATTCCCGAAGCCGGCGGCCGCTTGAACGACTATCCGCACCAGTTCTCCGGCGGCATGCGCCAGCGCGTGATGATCGCCATGGCGCTCTCCTGCAACCCCAAGCTGCTGCTGGCCGACGAGCCGACGACCGCGCTCGACGTGACGATCCAGGCGCAGATCCTCGAGATCATGGCGCGGCTCTCCAAGGAGCTGGGCACGGCCGTGATCATCATCACGCACAACCTGGGCGTGGTGGCCCGCTACGCCGACCGCGTCAACGTCATGTACGCCGGCCGCGTGGTGGAAACGGCCTCGGCCAAAGAGCTGTACGGCAACCCGCGCCATCCCTACACGCTCGGCCTGCTGCGCTCGGTGCCACGCCTCGACGAGACGCGCAAGGAGAAGCTGGAGCCGATCGAGGGCCTGCCGCCGGACCTGGCGCACATGCCGCCGGGCTGCGCCTTCTACGCCCGCTGCCGCTTCCACGTCGATCGGTGCCTCAACGAGCGCCCCGACCTGATGCTGGTCGGCGAGCGTCACCTGGCGGCCTGCTGGGAGTGGGAGCGGCTCGGGCCGGAGGCGCTGAAGGCGTCGTATGCGGCCGAGCCGGCGGTGGAGCTGCCGGCGGCGGTCGCCAGCGAGGCGCCGGCGGTGGGCGCTATGCAGGAAGGTGTGTAGCCGATGGTTCAGCAGGTAAGCCACGTCACTGCAAGCACGGCCGCCGTCGGCGATGTGCTCGTCAACGTCTCGGATCTGCGCGTCTACTTTCCGGTGACCGCCGGCCTGATCTTCCAGCGCAAGGTCGCCGACGTGAAGGCCGTGGACGGCATCAACTTCGCGATCAAGAAGGGCGAGACGCTAGGCCTGGTGGGCGAGTCCGGCTGCGGCAAGTCCACCACCGGCCGCGCCATCCTGCAGCTCTACCGGCCGACGACCGGCTCGATCAACTTCGACGGCCGCGAGCTGACGAAGATGAAATCCGGTGAGCTGCGCCGCTTCCGCCGCCGCATGCAGATGATCTTCCAGGACCCGTACGCCTCCCTCAACCCGCGTATGTCGGTCGGCAGCATCATCTCGGAGCCGCTGGCGATTCATAACCTGGCGAAGGGCAGGGCCCGCAAGGACCGCGTTCAAGAACTGCTGCGCGTCGTCGGCCTCAACCCCTACTACGCCAACCGCTACCCGCACGAGTTCTCCGGCGGCCAGCGGCAGCGCATCGGCATCGCGCGGGCGCTGGCCGTCGAGCCGCAGTTCATCGTGGCCGACGAGCCGGTCTCGGCGCTGGACGTCTCGATTCAGGCGCAGATCATCAACCTGATGGAAGACCTCCAGAACGAGTACAACCTGACCTACCTGTTCATCGCGCACGACCTGTCAGTCGTCCGCCACATCTCCGACCGCGTGGCCGTGATGTACCTCGGCCGCATCGCCGAGTTGGCCGATCGCAACGAGCTGTACGAGAACCCGCTGCATCCGTACACGAAGGCGCTGCTCTCGGCCGTGCCGGTGCCGGATCCGTCGGTGGAGGCCAAGCGCGAGCGCATCATCCTCACCGGCGACGTGCCCAGCCCGCTGCGCCCGCCGCCGGGCTGCAACTTTCATACGCGCTGCCCGATCGCGATCGAGGAGTGCCGCGAGCGCATCCCCGAGTTCCGCGAGATCGTGCCCAACCACTTTGTCGCCTGCCACCGCGTGTAGCCGGCCGCCCGGCGCAGCAGCGAACTGCCCCCGCTTCGGATTCGAAGCGGGGCGTTGCTGTGCGGCTCAGCGCAGGCCAGGCGCCTCCAGGTGCGGCCATTTCGCCGCATCCTCGCCCGACCGTTAAGATCGGTGCGAAGAGACGATCCGATGAGCGACCCCGAGCCAGCAACACCACCCGCGCCTCTCTACGACGTGGTGATCATCGGCGGCGGACCGGCGGGACTGACCGCCGCGCTCTACGCCGCCCGCGCCCGTCGCCGCACGCTGGTGCTGGAGAAGGGCGTGACCGGCGGCCAGATCGCCCTGACCAGCCTGGTGGAGAACTTCCCCGGTTTCGTTGAAGGCACCAGCGGCTTCGCCCTGGCCGAAGCGATCCAGACGCAGGCCCAGCGCTACGGCGCCGAGTTCCGCTTCGAGGCCGTGGACGCGGTCGCGCGCGACGGCGACCTGTTCCAGATCACGGTCGACGGCGGCGCGCTGCGGGCGCGGGCGCTGCTCATCACGACCGGCGCCGAATACCGCCGGCTCGGCGTGCCCGGCGAGGAGCGCCTGACCGGCCGCGGCGTCTCGTACTGCGCCACCTGCGACGCCGCCTTCTTCCGCGATGTCGAGGTCGCCGTGGTCGGCGGCGGCGATGCGGCGGTGGACGAGGCGCTGTTCATCACGCGCTTCGCTTCGCGCGTACATCTCATTCATCGTCGCGCCGAGCTGCGCGCCAGCCGCATCCTGCAAGAGCGCGCCTTCGCCAATCCGCAGATCACACCGGTCTGGAACACCGTCGTCGAGGAAATCGTCGGTGTAGACGAGGTGGAGGCAGCCTTGCTGCGCAACGTCGAGACCGGCGAGCACAGCCGGCTCAACGTCGCGGCGGTGTTCATCTTCATCGGCCAGACGCCCGCGACCGGCTTCCTGCGCGGCCTCGCCCCGACCGACCCGGGCGGTCATCTGCTCGTAGGTCTGATGATGAACACGCCGGTAGACGGCGTCTTCGCGGCGGGCGACGTGCGCACGCACTCGTCGCGCCAGGCGATCAGCGCCGCCGGCGACGGCGCCACGGCGGCCATCGCCGCCGAGCAGTATCTGTCCGAGCGCTTCGGCCCGCCGGCGCTGGAGTAAGGTATGTGCAAGCAGTTCCTGCGAGCCTACCAGTAGCCGAAGTCGCACCGCCTGAGCCGGCCACGGAGGATCGCCGCTGTCCTCGGCAATGGGAAAGTCCTCGCTGTGCCACGGCTGTAGTCTGGAAACACCACGCGGCCGCGGCTGCGGCATCGGCCCGGCAACAAACTCGGCTTCGTCGAACAGAAACTGCATGATCGGCCGGCGTGTTACTGCCGCGCACGGTCGTTGGCCGGCAGCGCGTTCTTGTAGTCGGGGCTGCGCTTCCAGTCGGGGATCGGCGTCTCGCAGGCTTCACGCGGCACGAACTTCGAGCGCTCCACGAGCTGCAGCTTGTGGATGTAGCGCGGGCAGTTGGGGAAAACCTCGCCCGCCCGCACCCGCACGATGCACAGCGCCTCCGGGTACTCGGCAAGCAGCGGGTCGTTCGCGTCGATGCTGGCGACGCCGTTGAGGCGCATGCGCCGCTGCCGCTCGAAGTCGATGAACAGCATCCCCACCCGCGGGTTCACCAGCACATTGCCGGCGGAGAGGAACATGCCATTCCCGTCGTAGATGGGAAAAGCGATCGTGTGCTCGTCCACCACGCGCACGAAACCGGGGTCGCCGCCCTTGTACGAGCAGTTCGGCTGGCCGTGCTCGTCCGCCGTAGCGAGGAAGAACATGTCGGCCCGCTCGACGAAGGCGCGGTCCGGCTCGCTGATGAAGTCGTGCACCCACTTCTCCGCGCCTAGGTCGGCCAGGCGGCGGGTGTCGAACTGGTCCTGCATGCGGCGGCTGCCCTCGTGATACGTGTACGCCATGCTGTGCTCCCTTCGCGCGCCGCGTGCTCAGCCGCGCGTACGGGCAGTGTACCGAATCAACAAGGCGCCAGGCGGCGGCGAACAGCCCCTGTGCTACGATATTCCGGCATGGATCAGAGTCGTATTCGCAACTTCTGCATAATCGCCCACATCGATCACGGCAAATCCACGCTCGCCGACCGTCTGCTGGAAGCGACGGGCACGCTCTCCTCGCGCGAGATGGAGGAGCAGGTGCTCGACACGATGGAGCTTGAGCGCGAGAAGGGGATCACGATCAAGGCGCAGGCCGTGCGCATGTTCCACACCGCCGCCGACGGCCGCGAGTACGAGCTGAACCTGATCGACACGCCCGGACACGTCGACTTCACCTACGAGGTCTCGCGCAGCCTCGCCGCCGCCGAGGGCGCGGTCCTCGTCGTGGACGCGGTGCAGGGCATTCAGGCGCAGACGTTGGCCAACGTCTACCTGGCGCTCGACCACAACCTGATCCTGATCCCGGTGATCAACAAGATCGACCTGCCCAACGCCGAGCCCGAGCGCGTCAGCCAGGAGTTGCAGGACGTGATCGGCTTCGACCGCGAGGAGATGGTGCTCGCCTCGGCCAAAGAGGGCACCGGTGTGCAGGATCTGCTCGAAGCGATCGTGCGCCGCATCCCGCCGCCGAAGGGCGACCCGGCGAAACCGCTGCGGGCGCTGATCTTCGACTCGAAGTACGACCAGTACAAGGGCGTGGTCGCCTACGTGCGCGTGGTGGATGGCCACGCCTCGGTGCGGCGCGAGCTGGCGCTGATGTCAACCGGACTTGAGCTGCAACCGGTTGAGATCGGCACCTTCCGCCCCGCCCTGCTGCCCGGCGCCGAGCTGCAAACCGGCGAGGTCGGCTACATCGCTACCGGCCTCAAGAACGTGAAGGACTGCCAGGTCGGCGACACCTTCACCGAGGCGGCGCGGCCGGCCGCGGTGCCGCTCAAGGGCTACCAGCCCGCCAAGCCGATGGTCTTCGCCGGCATCTACCCGCAGCAGGCGAACAACTACCCGCTGCTGCGCGACGCGCTCGACAAGCTCAAGCTGAACGACGCCGCGCTCATCTATGAGCCGGAGAACAGCGCCGCGCTCGGTTTCGGCTTCCGCTGTGGCTTTCTGGGTGTGCTGCACATGGAGATCGTGCAGGAGCGGCTGGAGCGCGAGTATCAGCTCGAGCTGATCGCCACGGCGCCGAGTGTCGAGTACCAGGTCACGCGCACGGACGGCGGCGAGGTGGTGATAGACAACCCGGCCGAGCTGCCGCCGCCGGAGAAGATCGCCGAGATCCGCGAGCCGTGGATGAACATCTCGATCATCACGCCCAGCCGCTACATCGGCCCCGTGATGGAGCTGGTGACGAACCGCCGCGGCGCCTTCAAGAAGATGGAGTATTTAGAGCACGGCAACGAGGGCTCGGCCACGGCGGCGGGCGAGGCGCGCGTGCTGCTGGAATACACGATCCCGCTCTCCGAGATCCTGGTGGACTTCTACGACCAGCTCAAGTCCGGCACGCAGGGCTACGCCTCGCTCGACTACACCTTCTCGCACTACGAAGCCGCGAAGCTGGTGAAGCTCGACGTGCTGGTCAACGGCGTGCCCGTCGATGCGCTCTCCTTGATCACCCATTCCGACCGGGCCCAGTATCAGGGACGGCGGCTGGTCGAGAAGCTGCGCTCGTTGATCCCGCGCCAGTTGTTTGACGTGCCCGTGCAGGCGGCGATCGGCGGGCACATCGTCGCGCGGGAGACCGTTCGGGCGATGCGCAAGAACGTCCTCGCAAAGTGTTATGGCGGCGACGTGACGCGCAAGCGAAAATTGCTGGAAAAGCAAGCCGAGGGTAAGAAGCGGATGAAGCGCGTGGGCAGCGTTGAGATTCCACAGGAGGCGTTCCTCGCCGTGCTCAGCCTGGAGGACTGACGCACGCGTGAGTCCTGAGGGTTGATCGTAATGCGCTCCCGCCCGCGCTGCCGGCATCGGCGAGGCCGCTGGTGCGAAGCCGGCCCGTCCTGAAGGCAACATTCTGCGCCGCTCACCCCAGGCGCGCCGGAGGTGTACCGTGCAGCATTTGGTCACCAACTGGCACGTCGACCGCCACAGCGCGGGCGAATGGGAGACGATCTGGCAGGAGATGCACGAGCTGGCGCGCCAGACACCAGGCTTCCTGCAGGCCCGTTTGCTGCGCTCGGTCGAACATCCGGGCAAATTCGTTGTCTACGCGCTGTGGGCCTCCCGTGAGGCATGGGACGTCTACTACGGGCTGCCGCGCATGCACGAATTGACTCACGCCAGCTTCCGCCTGCTGAAGGGGCCACCGATCCAGGAATGGTTCGACGTCGTCGCCGACGTCGCGGCCGAGGGTGTTACGCCAGCTCTGCCGCAGTCGGGATGACCTCCGGCCCGACCTCGCCCGTGGCCTTCAGCAGCCGTTCGCGCAGCATCGAGCGGCGCACGGCGTCAAGCGGCTCATCCAGCACACAGCGCACCATCTCCAGCAGCCGCTCTGTAGTCAGCAGGGCATACCGGTAGTTCTCACAGGCGATGCGCAGCGTCTCGCTCGCCTGCGCCTCGCGCATCTCCGGCCGCTGCTCGCGGAAGCCGTTAATCACGATCAGGCCGCGCTTTGGCTCGCGTGTGTCGAGCAGGTCCTTCTCCAGCCGTTTCTGCAAACGGAAGTAGGGATACTCCGGCGCCGGCCCGCTCGAGCCCTGCACCTCGAAGAACGCCTTCAGCGACCCGTCCGCGATCCAGCCCGGCTTGTCCGGGTCGTCTTCCACCTCGAAGCCCAGCGTGCGGAAGGCGTCGCGCACAACCGGCTCCAGGCCGAGCGCTCCCTCCTGCCAGAGCAGCGCCCGGTACTTCGCGACCTTCTCCAGTTCGACCATCGCCTCGCCGAGCGAGCCTTCGGCCGCATGCAGCGCAGCGCTGGCCGCCTGCGCCTTTGTCTCCAGCTCCTCAACGCCGGGCAGCGGGATCTCGCGCGCCCAGCCCGGCTCTTCCTGCGCCCCGTCCTTGAGCGAGGCGCGGCGCAGCGCCTCCAGCATCTGCGTCGCCATCTCGAAGCGCGGGTCGCCGTAGGCGATACTGCCGAGTGCCGGCAGGAAGACGACCTTGCCGTTGCCGACGCGCAACTCGACGCCCACGGCCGCGCCGCCGGCGCTGCGGGCGAAGACGTGGCCGAAGCTGGGAAAGCCGGGGGTGTTTTCATCGAAGCGGGCGTGGTAGGCGATCCAGCGCGCGTTCGCTTCGACGAAGCGGGCGAACGGGTGCAGCGGATCGGTGATGTGCACGTCGCTGCCTTCGGCGCGCAGCAGGAAGGGCGGCTCCCAGGCGACAGCGGCCGGCGCCGGCAGCCAGGCGTAACGATCGCAGCCGGCAAAGCCGGCTACACCCTCGTGCAACACGTTCGGCCGGGCGAAGACGGCGATCACGCCGCCGTTCTGCAGCAAGAACTGCGCCTCGGCGCGGCGTCGCTTGATCATCTCCGCCAGGCTCACGGCCAGCGGCCCGGTCGGGCGGTTGACGATCGGCTCCTCCGCGCGGGTCTGGTGCTCCTCGCGCTGCTCCAGCACGTCCTCAATCACCTGCGAGACGGAGAGCGGCTCGACCAGCACGCCGTCATAGTCAAACCACGACGGCGCCGTGAGCAGGTTGTAGTTGTCGATCTGCGGACTCGGCAGCGGAAAGCCGATCACCAGGGCGCGCATGAACCATCCTTCGGGCACGCCGCCAGGCGGCGGCACACGCATGGCGTTTGCGGCGCCGCCGGGGCGACGGGCGCACAGGCATGGTACACGGAGCGCGAGTTTTGGCGGGAGTCGGCGCCCTACTCCACCGTCACGGTCTTCGCCAGGTTGCGCGGCTGGTCCACGTCGTTGCCGCGCCAGACGGCGATCTCGTAGGCCAGAAGCTGGACGTGAATGGCCGTGAGCAGCGGCAGCAGCAGCTCGGGCGCCTCCGGAAGCCAGAGCACATCGTCCGCGAGCGCGGCCAGCTCGGTATCGCCCCGCGTGCCGATGGCGATGCAGCGGCCCTCGCGCGCCTGGATCTGCTGAATGTTGGAGACGATCTTCTCGAACAGGCGGTCGCGCGGCGCCAGCATGATCACCGGCATCTCCCGATCGATCAGGGCGATCGGGCCGTGCTTCATCTCGCCGGCGGCGTAGCCCTCGGCGTGGATGTAGGCGATCTCCTTCAGCTTGAGCGCGCCTTCCATCGCCAGCGGGAACTGCAGGCCGCGGCCCAGCAGCAGCATATTGCGCGACTCACCGTACTTGCGTGCCAGCGCGGGGTAGGGGCTGTCCTCCGCCTGCGCCGCCTCGCAAAGATCGCCGACCAGCTTGACCAGCTTCGCCAGATCGTCGAGCAGGGCGCCGAGCGCCGTGCTGTTCAGCGTCTCCTGCTGGTAGCCAAGCCAGGCCGCGAGCATATACAGCGCCGCGATCGAGGCGGTGAACGTCTTCGTGCTGGCGACACAGATCTCCGGGCCGCAGCGTGTCAGCACCGTGCCGCCGGCCACGCGCGTTGTTTGCGCCCCCTCGACGTTGCAGATCGTGATCTGCGGGCAGCGATGGCGGTCGGCCTCCTCCATCGCCGCCAGTGTGTCCACCGTCTCGCCCGATTGCGAGAGCGAGACGATGAGCGTATCGGGGCCGATCACCGGCGCCCGGTAGCGGAACTCGCTGGCGTTGTCGACCTCTGTGGGCAGACGCGCGATGCGCTCGAAGTAGCTGCGGCCGATCATCGCCGTGTGCAGGCTGGTGCCCATGCCGATCAGCACGACGCGGCGGATGGCGGCGATCTGCGCCGCGGTGAGCTTGACGCCCTCGAAGTGGATCGTGCCTTCTTCGAGGTTGGCGTACTGGCGAATCGTGTTCAGCAAGGCGGCCGGCTGCTCGAAGATCTCCTTCTGCATGAAGTGCCGGTACTGGCCCTTCTCCGCTGCCGCGTAGTCGTAGGCGATGGTGATCGGCCGCTTGGTCAGCGGCCGCCCGGCCGCGTCGCTGTACTCGGCGCCTTCGCGAGTGACGCAGACGATCTCGCCGTGCGAGAGGTACGCCACCCGCCGCGTGCGCTTCAGCAGCGCCGGCAGATCGGAGGCGAGCAGCATCTCGCCGTCGCCGTAGCCGACGACGACGGCGCCGGCGTTGGCCACGCGGGCGCCGACGATCTTGTCCGGCTCGCTGCGGGCGATCACCACCAGCGCCGCCGCTCCTTCCAGCCGGTTGATCGTCTGGCGCACCGCCTCGACAAGGGGCAGTCCCTGCTTCATGCACGCTTCGATAAGGTGGGGAATGACCTCGGTGTCGGTCTCGGAGACGAGCTTGTGGCCGGCCGCCTTCAGCTCGGCGCGCAGCGCGGCGAAGTTCTCCACGATGCCGTTGTGGATCACGACCACGTTGCGCTCGCAGTCCAGGTGGGGATGAGCGTTCTGGTCGGTGACGCCGCCGTGCGTGGCCCAGCGCGTGTGGCCCATGCCCAGCCTGCCGGCCGGCAGCCGGCCGTCGACGGCCGTGGCGAGGATGCCGAGCTTGCCGGCGCGCTTCTCGATGCTGAGCTGGTCGCCGTCAAGCACGGCGATGCCCGCCGAATCGTAGCCGCGGTACTCCAGACGTGCCAGCCCCTCCAGCAGGATCGGCGCCGCTTCGTCGCCGCCCACGTAGCCGATGATTCCGCACATGCGCTTCGCTCCCCAGTGGCGCCGCTCTACCGGCGCCCCGCTGCGGGTTCAAGATCGAAAGCTTCCGCCGCCCTCTTTAGCGAATCTTCCCGGATCGGAACCACGATTGCGTCGCCGCTCACTGTCTGATGGACGTCGGCGATTCACGCTCATGACGCCCAGAACTTGCCGTTTGTTGAGCGGCCCGGCCCCGGCGCCGCCACGGCGCCGCGCTCCTGGAAGTCGAGCAGCTGGTCGAGCAATTCGCTCCACAGCGAGGCGAAGGCGACCGGACGTCCGATGGCGTGGGCAATGTCCGCAGGCGTGCCGTCATCCAGTTGGTGACGGCCGAAGTAGTCGAGCGCGGTGCGCGGCAGAAAGACCAGCTCGCCGAGCGACTCGGCGCGCAGTGCCCCGATCGTGTCGCCCGCGCCCAGCAGGCCGGAGACGTTGATGCGCGGGCCGAACAGCGTATTCTCGATCGGCACGACGTTGAAACGCAGGCCCGTGGCCGCGCCCACTTCCTCGGCCAGGTACGCCAGCGTCGGCGCGATCAGCGTGCCGCAGCCCAGCGTTACGTCGAGCGGCCGGAAGGCGATGCCGCGCCGCCCCAGCCAGCGCAGCGCCCGCCGGCAGTCGTCGATCAGCCGGCGCGTCATGCCGATGCCGTTCTCGTACTGTTCGAAGCCGTCGTAGAGCGACGCGCCGGGCACGGGCACGCCCGCGCTCAGGTAATACTCGTCCGCGAGGTAGACGATGCCCGCGCCCGTCGCCTTACGGAAGGCGCGCTGCCACGGCCGCACAGCGGCGATCAACTCGCGCGCGAACGCGGGCTCGCAGGCGTCAAGATCGTCTTTGCCCCGTGCGGCGGCGCGCTCTTCGTACTGCATCGTCGCGCCCACCGGCACAACGGAGACGGACTGCACGACCGGGTAGAGCGCGGCCAGCTCGTGCACGCTGCGTTCGAGCTGGGCGCCGTCGTTGACGCCGGGACAGAGCACGATCTGCGTGTGGCAGCGGATGCCGAACGAGCCCAGGCGGCGGATCTGGTCGAGAATGTCGTCCGCCGCCAGGTAGCCGAGCATTGCACGGCGCAGCGCCGTGTCGGTGGCGTGCACGCTGACGTTGAGCGGGCTGAGCCGCTGCTCGGCGAGCCGCCGCCAGTCGGCCTCGCCCAGATTGGTCAGCGTGACGAAGTTGCCGTGCAGGAAGCTGAGGCGGTAGTCATCGTCCTTCACGTACAACGTGCGGCGCATGCCCTTGGGCAAGCCCTTCAGGAAGCAGAAGAAGCACTTGTTGGCGCAGATGCGCGTGCCATCGAAGGTCGCGGCATCGAAGGCGAGGCCGATCGCCTCGTCCGGATGTTTCTCGATCACGACGCGGCGCAGCGTTGCGCCGTCGTCCAGCGCCAGCTCGACGCGCGGCTCCGCGGCGTGGAACTGATAATCGACCACGTCACGCAGGGCATGGCCGTTGACGGCCAGCAGGCGCATGCCGGCACGGACGCCGGCCTCTTCGGCCAGGCTGCCGGGCTCGACGGCGTCGATCAGGCCGCCCACCCCGCTGCCCTGGTGCGCGCGCGGCGCAGAGACCGGGGCAGCGTCCACCTCAAGCAATTGCAATCGTTCGCCTGCCATAGCAGCCTTTAGTCTACCCCGCGGCGAGCTTCCGGCGGCCGAGCCGGTGGAGCTGGTGCCGGCGCCTCCGCCTGAGCAGCAGGTTCGTCGCTCCAGGCGCCGCGGTAATCCGGCGGCAGCAGCGTGGCGATGCTGCGCATGATTGTCCGCGTGCCGGCTTCCACAGCGGCGCGGTCGATCTTGTCAGCTCGCGCCAGCACGAACGGTTCGCCGATCGTGACGGTGATGCGCGGCCGGCGCAGCAGAATGCCAGGACCGTGAATCCGCTCCGTGCCCGTGATCGCCACGGGCAGGACGGGAGCGCCGCTGCGCAGTGCGATCAGTGCGGCGCCGGGATACGCCTGCTGCATACCGGTGCCCGTGCGGTTGCGGTGCCCCTCCGGCAGGATCGCCACGGCTTCGCCCGCCTTCAGCAGCTCTTGCGCCCTGCGCAGCGCCGCCAGGTCTGCCTCGAAGCGCCGCACGGGAAAGGCTCCGAACAGGCGGATCGGCAACCCCTTCACGCCGCCGCGGAACAGCTCGATTTTGGCCATGAAGCGGATGCGCCGGGTGCGCAGCGTGGCGCCGATCAGCGGCGGATCCGCGTTGTTCAGGTGGTTGGCGACGATCAGCAACGCGCCGCGTCGCGGAACGTGCTCGCGCCCGCGCACGCGCCAGCGGCCGAAGCACCAGACCACCGCCGCCATCAGCCGCGTGGTAGCCCAGTAGAACAGGGCCACCACCCGGGCAGGCAGGGGACGCGGTGCGGCGTCGCTGCGGTTGCTCATCGCGCCGGTTGCGCCTGCGGACCGAAGCTGCGCTGCGCCAGTTCCAGCACGCGCGCCACGACATCGTCTTCGCCGAGGCCATCTGTGTGCAGCACGATCGCATCGGCGGCCGCCGCCAGTGGCGAATCGGCCCGCTCGCTGTCCAGCCGGTCGCGCGCCAGCGTTTCGGCGAGCACCGCCGCGGGCGCGGACGGCCGCCCGCGCCGCGCCAGCTCGGCGGCGCGGCGCCCGGCGCGGGTCTCGGCGGAGGCGTCCAAGAAGACTTTCAAGCGAGCGTCGGGCAGCACCACGGTGCCGATGTCGCGGCCGGCCATCACCACCGGATGTTCGGCGGCCAGCTCGCGCTGCAGGGCAACCATGCGCCGCCGCACGCGCGGCACGGCCGAGACGATCGAGACGGCCCGTTCCACCGCCGGCGTGCGCAGCATAGGCGTCGCGTCTTCGCCGTCCACGATCACGATCGCGTACTCGGCGCTGCCCGCTGCGGGCGGCCGCACGCACATCGTCGCAGCCTCGGCCAGCGCACTCACCCGTTCCGCATCCCCGGGATCGATACCGCGCTGCAACGCCAGCCAGGTGATGGCACGGTACATCGTGCCGGTATCGACAAATGGCCAGCCCAGCGCGCCCGCTACGCGGCTGCCCACGCTGCTCTTACCCGAGGCGACCGGGCCGTCGATGGCGATTGCACTGCTCGCGTCGCGCCTCCCCGCGGCGATCGATCCGCTGATCGCCACGACCCCCGCCAGTATATGAGAGGCGCCGAACCCGGCCAACGGCCCGCGGCGCCGCGTACGCCAAGTCCTTCAAGGCGCCAATCCCGCCGCGGCGGCTTCGGCCCGGCCGCAGCCCGTTGCTAGACTGCAGATGAAGGGTCCGAAGCACGGCCGCGATGACGAATTGCTCCAGGTCTCCGACCGCACGACAAGGCCACCTGCCTGCGGGTCGCGCCGCCGCGCTCGTCCTCGGGCTGCTGTTCGTCCTGACGGCGCTGCTTCAGCCGGCTCGGCCCGCGCAGGCGCACGCGATCTTTGAATCGGCCACGCCCGCGCCGGGCGCCCGCCTCAGTGCCGCGCCGGCGCAGATCCGCATCGTCTTCAGCGAACCCCTGAACGCCGGCGAGAGCGGCATTGAGCTGCTCGCCTCGTCGGGTAGCCGCGTGCCAGCGCGCAGCGCCGGCGCGGACCCGGCCGACAACCGCGCCTACACGGTGATGCTGCCGCCGCTCGCTCCCGACGTGTACACCGTCGCCTGGCACACCGTCTCGCTGGTCGACGGTCACGAACGGCGCGGCGCCTACAGCTTCACCGTGCTTGAGCCGGATGGCGCCGCCCCGGCGGCGCAGCGGCCCGCGGCGGCACCGGGCGAGCCGCTGCAACTGCCGGGCGCCGCCAGCGCCGCCACGCACTGGCTCGCGCTGCTCGGGTACTTCCTGCTGGCGGGCACGGCGCTGTTCATGCTCATTGACGGCGCCTCGGCGGCGGCCACTTCGGAACGCCGCCGGACCATCATGCTCGGCGTCGGCTTGCTCTTGCTCGGTGGCGCGGGGGAACTGTTCGCGCAGTGGCTGCCGCACGGCAGCCTCAGCGGGGCCGGCGCCGTCGCAGGCAGCCGCAGCGGCGAATGGTGGTTGCTGCGCATGGCCGTGGCCCTGGCGCTGCTCCCGATCTGCGCCGGGCGCCCGCCGCGCCGGCTCACGCGCATCGCTCGCTGGCTGGCGGCCGGCGCTGTGCTCTCGATCGGCGCCGGGTTCGCCGCCACCAGCCACGGCGCCGCCTCCGCCGATCCGTGGTGGGGTGCGGCTTTCGACTTCGTACACCTGATCGCGGCTGCGATCTGGATCGGCGGCGCGATCGTGCTGGCACCGGCGCTACGCCGCGCCCACCGCGCCGGCGAACCCGGGCGGGTTGCTTGCCTGGTGAAGCGCTTTTCGCTGGCGGCAGGCGCCGCCGTGCCGGTCGTGCTGCTGAGCGGCCTGGCCAGCGCGGCGGTTGAGCTGCATGATCCGGGCGACCTGTTGCGAGGCGGCTACGGCCGAGCCCTGCTGATCAAGGTGCTGCTTGCCGGCGCCGTGCTCGCCCTCGCCGCGGCGAACGCCCTTGTGCTGCGACGCGCCTTCCTTGCGCGGACGGCCACGGGGCGGCTCTTCCCCCCCGGGGTGATCGCCGAGGGCAGCGCGGGCCTGCTCGTCCTGGTCGCGGCTGCCGCGATGACGCTATACGCGCCCTCTCGCGCGGTCGACGCAGCCCATGCAGCCGCCGGGCGCTTCGCCGCCGATCCGAATCCCGCCGCCAGCTTCACGGCGAACCTCCGGCTCGGCGGCCACCCGGCGACGCTCAGCCTCACGCCGGCCACGCTCGGCGCGAACGCGGCGCGTCTCGAGGTCGAGGGCGGCTCTGACGGCCGGGGTGCCACGCTGACCCTCACCTCTCCGTCGGGCCAGAGCTCGACGGCCTTCCTGCCCAGCACGGGAACCGAGCCCGGTGGGAACGCTATCTATCAAGGGCCGCTCAATTTGCGCGGCGTGGCGGGTGAGTGGCATGCCACGATCGCACTGCAACGGGGGAGCAACAGCGCGGCCGTGGCCGTCAGCATCGCCCCGGCGGCCACCGACCATGCCATCGCTGGGCCCGCTCCCAGCTGGCTGCTGGCGCTCGCGCTGCTCAGCGGCGCCGCCGCGCTGCTGGCGCTGACGCGGGCGCCGCTGACTCGGGCCGTGCGCGGCGGCGCCCTTGGGCTGTGCGGCGGCGTGTTGACGGCAGCGGTGGTCGTCAGCGCCGTCACGGCGATGCGTGCGCCGTCGGCCAGTCCCTCCGGGGCGTGGGGCCGGACGGCGCGGGTCCAGGCGACCATCCAGGCCGGCCTGCAGAGCTGGGCGATTCCCACGGCGCACGCCGGCCTGATGATACCCGCGGTCGGGCCGGACGGCGCCGTCTGGATCGGCGAGATGGACACGAACAAGCTGGCCCGCCTCGATCCGACCACCGGTGCGGTGCAAGAGTTCAGCTTCGGCGGCGTCTATCAGGGCACGATGGGCGTCGCCGTGGATGCGGGCAACCACGTCTGGCTGGCGCAGCAGTCGGCCGGCGTGCTCGGCCTGTTCGATCCGGCTACCGGCGCCTACCAGGCGTTCACGCCGCCGACCGCGCGCCCCGCGCCTTCGGGCATCGCGCTTGCGCCGGACGGCGCCGTCTGGCTCACGGAGATGACGGCCGATCAGATCGTGCGCTTCGATCCAGGGACACGCCTCTTCCGAGAGTTTCGCCTGCCGACCGCGGACGCCGCTCCCTACTGGCTCACCGTCGCGGCAGACGGCCGCGTCTGGTTCAGCGAGCTGTCTGGCCTGCGCATCGGTGTGCTCGATCCGGCAAGCGGCCGGGTGACGGAGTACACGACGCCGAACGCCGAACATCCCGTGGGCATCGCGGCCGGTGCGAACGGCCTCGTCTGGTTCGTCACGACCGAAGGCAGCGTCGTGCGCGTCGAACCGGCCAGCGGCGCGATGACCGCGACGCGGGCGCCGGAAGCCGGTCTGTACGGCGTCGCGATCGGCGCGGACGGCACGGTCTGGATCGGCTCCGCCAACGGCAACGCCGTGCTCGCCTACGGCCCGGCTACGGGGCGCTTCGTTATGCACGCGGTTCCCGCGGGCAGCGGGCCATGGTGGCCCGCGGTGGGCGAGGACGGCAGCGTCTGGGTGGCGCTCGCGGGTCAGCCCACCGGCGCGCTGGCTCGCCTCCAGGCGCCGCCGGCGGCCGCACCGGCGCTGAATCGTCTGCGCTGACGCTCGCTTCGGCGCCTTGTGGTGCCCGCGGCGCGGCTACCTGACCGCGAGCAACTCGCGCAGGCCGTCACAGACCAGGCGGACTTGCGCCGCATCCCCCAGGTCGATGCCGATCGAAGGGCCGGCCTTCGAGCCGAGGTTGAGCCCGGCTTCGTCCAGCACGTGGTAGAAGCGTGCGGCGCGACCACGCGGCCCGCCCAGCGCGTCGGGGTAGAGATACAGCGTTGCCGTGTGCCGGCCCCCGCTCAGGGTGGCGAATTGCCGCGCAGCGCCGGCTTCGGCCACTGAGTAAAGCAGAACTGCCGCCAGCTCACGCTCGACACAGCCGCCGGCGACCAGGGCGCCCCGGATTCGGTCAAACGGCGCCGTGCGCTCAACCTCAGACGGCGTTGGTGAGCGGAAAACGCGATGCATCTCCCGATCAGGCCAGCGCGGCCGCGGGCGTGTCGAGATCAAGCGGCGTCATGCGGCCCATTCCGTCGGCGTGGTAGTCATCTTCCGGCACTTCGCAGTAGATCTCGACCATATTTCCTTCCGGGTCGCGACAGTAGATGCTCTTGGTGAAGGCATGGTCGGTCGTGTGATCCACATCTACTCCGTGCTCTTTGAGCCTGCGGTACATGCGCACCAGGCTGTCGAAGCTGTCTATCACCAGCGCCATGTGTGCCAGCCCGACCTGATCCGCCTTGGGCAGCTCGGCATTCTCGCTGACTTTGAACACGGCGATATCGTGGTGATACTCATCGAAGCGGAAGAAGACGCCGCGCTCGCTCTCGGTCGCAATCTTCATCCCAAGGATGTCGCGGTAAAACCCCTTCGCCGCCTCCAAATCGCGCATCTTGATCACAATGTGGCCCACACGCTGGATCGCCATCGCCGTCCTCCACGTCTTCCGCCGGCGGCTGCTTCCGCGCCGCAGCGTTCGCGTTGGCATGGATGATAGCAGAGCCGTCAACGCGCCGGCGCAGCCGCAACTACGGGATCACACCCGCCTCCTTCAGCGTGACGAGGCGGTTCCAGTCCAACCCCAGTTCCAGCAACACCTCTTCCGTGTGCTGGCCCAGCTCGGGCGCCGGGCCGCGCGGTTGCCAGGGCGTGCCGTAGAAGTCGGCGGGCGTCGCCACCATCTGCGCCGGTCCATCGGGCAGCGGCACCTCCACAAAGGCGCCGGCAGCGGCCATCACCGGGTCGGCGATCACCTCGGCCGGCGTCTGCACCGGCGCAAACCAGACGTTCTCGCGGTCGAAGATCGCGCTCCACTCGGCTGCGCTCCTCTCCGCCATCACCGCCTCGATCGCTCGCACCAGCGGGTCGGCGTTCGCGGCGCGGTCTACGATCGTCAGGAAGCGCGGATCCTGCATCCACTCCTCGTGGGCGATGGCGCGGCAGAAGTCGGGCCAGTGCCGGTCGCCCTGCAGCATCAGCAGCCAGAGCGTGTGCCCGTCTCCGCAGCGATAGGGCAAAATCAGGGGATTGGGGAAGGCGTAGCGTTGCGCGGGCTCGATCGGGACGCCGAGCCGCAGCGCCATGTTCAGGTCCCAGCCGATCGTATAGGCGCCCGTGCGCGCCAGCGAGACGGCGACCATCTGCCCCTCGCCGCTCCTCTCGCGGCGGAAGAGGGCGGCCGCGATTGCGCCGGCGGCCTGGGCGGCGGCGTTGTGGTCGCCCATGCCGCCGCGCTGCAGCGGATACTCCTGGCCGGGCGCGGTGAGCAGGCTGGCGATGCCGGCGCGCGACCAGAAAGCGCCGACATCATAGGCAGCGCGGTCCCGCTCCTCGCCGTCGGGGCCGTAGCCGGTCACCTGGCAGTAAACCAGGCGCGGATTGCGCTCCCGCAGGCAAGCGTAGTCCATGCCCAGCCGCGAAAGGGCGCCGGGGCGGTAGTTACTGACGAAGACGTCGGCCTGTTCGACAATCTGCAGCGCCAGCTCGCGGCCCTCCTCCGAACGCAGATCGAGGCAGACGCTGCGCTTACCGCGGTTGTCCAGCTCGAAGATTGGGTTGATCGACACGGCACCGCCGAGCAGCGAAAGGATGCCGCGCATCGGATCGCCCTCGGCCGGCTCGATCTTGACCACATCGGCGCCCCAGTCACAGAGCATGCCTGACGCGGCCGGCCCCGCAACCCAGACGGCCATCTCGACAACCTTCACGCCCTCCATCGGTCCAGCCATGCCCAAAGCCTCCGTCGCAGTGCAGGTTGCCCGCAGTATGGCAAGTAGGCCGGCGGCGTGCGAGCCGCGCGCCTTGTTGCCCGGGTCCGCCACCAGGCGCCGTTTCAGCGCTTCGCCAGCGCGTCGGTGAGCGTATAGAGGCGGTCGTAAACCGGGCGGGCTGCGGCGCCGAAAACGGGTTCGGGACGGAAGTCGGTGCGGTTGATGATCGCGGGGTAGACCTCGATCCCGGTCACGCCCGAGGCGTTCAGCCGCACGCGCAGGATCACCGAGAGCACGCTGGGCAAGCCGTACTGCGCCAGGTCGGCGTCGTCCAGGTCGAAGACGAAGTTGCCCAGGCTGTAGGCGATCAGGCCGCCGTGATAGAACTCCAGCCCCTGCAGCACGTGCGGATGGGCGCCCAGCACCAGCGCGGCGCCGGCGTCGATCGCGGCGTGCGCCAGGTCGCTCTGCGTGCGGTTCGGCTGCGAGGTGTACTCGAAGCCGGAGTGCAGCGCCACGACCACCAGGTCGGCCTGCTTGCGCGCCGAGGCCACGTCGCGGGCGATGCCCTCCGCCGTGCCCCAGGCGATTCCCGGGCTGCCCGGACCGGCTTCGAGGCTCTGCGCCTTGAAGCCGGTGATCGTGTCGTCCGGCACGTTGGCGTAGGCCAGCCAGGCGACGCGCAGGCCGTTCACCTGCACCACGAGCGGCGTGCGCGCCGTTTCACCATCCGGACCGGCGCCGATGTGGGCGATGCCTGCGCTGTCGATCGCCGCGATCGTGTCCGTCAAGCCCTGCGCGCCGTAGTCGAGCACATGGTTGTTGGCGAGATCGACCACGTTGACGCCGGCGCTCGTCAGGCAGGCGACCTCCGACGGCGGCGCACGGAACGTGTAGTCCTTGTGCGCCGGCGTGCCGCGATCGGTGAGCGAGAACTCGAGGTTGGCATAGCGCAGATCCGCCGAACGCAGGCGGTCGCTCACCGCGCCCAGCGGCCAGCCCGGCCCGTACTGCTGCACCTTCGCCACCACGCCGCGCGCCAGCATCAGGTCGCCCATGGCATCGATCGTCACGCTGCCTGCGCGGGAGGGCGCCAGCCGCGCCGCCAGCACGCCGCCGAGCTGCGCGCTGAGCTGGGTCGCCTCGCGGTGCAGCGGCACGGCCACCGTTTGCACGGCCAGCGGGTACTGCGGATCGTCCGGGAAGCGGCCGTCGATGCGCAGCGGCTTGCTGTGCAGCCAGGGGCCGCTCCATGGCACGACGATCGCCTCGTCCTCGCCGCGATCCGTCTCGGCCAGGAGCGTGGCGGCGTCGGCCACCCGCCCGGCCGTGAGCGGCGCATCCGCTTTGCCGGCAAGGCCGCCGACATGCGCCAGCTCCTGCGCATCGGCGAAGGCGAGCCGCACCGGGCGGGCTGCGCCGCCGAGACTGCTCCAGTCGCCGACGGCGCCCGTCAGCAGGTTGACCGCGTCGCTCAGCGTCAGGTCGTTGGGAGTGAGTGTGAGCGGCAGGGCGATGGCGAGCGGCTGGGTCTGCACCAACGTGCCGCCTGGGGGCGCGGCTTCCCCGGGCTGCACGCTGACCAGGGCGAGGTCGGCGCCGGTACGATCGGCCGCCTGACCCTCCTGCAGCGGCGTGAGCGACAACTTGAGCTTCGGGAAGTCGGCGCCAACCTGCTTCAAGGCAGGACCGACGGCGGTAGCCACGGTGGCCGTGGCGGCAATCTTGAACGTGCCGCTGACGGTGATCGTTGGCGCGGCGCCCGGCGTCGACTCTACCGAGAACGGCGCCGTTGCGGCGGACGGGTTTGCCGCAGCCGGCGTGGGCGTGGCGCTGCCGAGCACGATGATCCGCACCTGCGGCTCACCGCCGCGCCCGGCGCAGGCGAGCAGAGCGGCGCTGAAGAACACGACGGCAAGCAGGAACCAGCCCGGCCGCAGACGCCGCAACGCCCAGCCCCTCCGCCGCTCCGCCCCGCCGCGCGGCATTCGAGGCGGAGTGTAGCACAGGCCGCGGGCCTAACCCCGCCGCGGCTGAAGGCGCGTCCGCATGGGAAGTCTCGGTCTGACATGGGCGCCCAGCGCCCATCGAGCACCGTTGCGCTGCGCTCTGGCCCGACAGGGGAAGGGTAGGTTCGAGAGCTACCGAGAGTGCTCGACCCGCGCCCTCTCCTCGGAGGAAAGGGCCAGCCGAGCCCGAGCGAGGCTGGGAGAGGCGCCGCCGGGCGCTTCGCCGGCGGATGCAGCCGGCCACCCAGCTTATGCCGCGCTGACGCGTGGCTGCTCTTCGCGCGTCTCCGCGTAGAGCGCGAGGCCGAGCACGTCGTCAACGTGTTCGGCGAAGTGCACGTCGAGCGCGCTGCGCACCTCTTCCGGCACCTCCTTGTAGTCCGGCTCGTTATCCTTGGGCAGACAGACCGTCTTGCAGCCGGCACGATGCGCCGCCAACACCTTCTGCTTGATCGCGCCCACGGGCATCACACGGCCGCGCAGGGTGATCTCACCCGTCATCGCCACCTCTTTGTGCACCGGCCGGCGTGTGATCGCGGAGACGATCGCCGTCGCCATCGTCACGCCGGCCGAGGGGCCGTCCTTCGGCGTGGCGCCGGCGGGCACGTGGATGTGCAGATCGTGCTTCTCGAAGAAGTCGTCGGCTACGCCCAGCGCCGCGGCGCGCGAGCGGGCGTAGGTCAGGGCCGCCCGCGCCGACTCCTGCATCACGTCGCCCAGCTTGCCGGTGAGCGTGAGGTTGCCCTTGCCGGGGATCGCCGAGGCCTCGATGAACAGCACGTCGCCGCCGGCGCCGGTCGCAGCCAGGCCGGTGACCACGCCGATCTCGTCGGGCTCGTTCGCCATCTCCTCGAAGAAGCGCGGCCGTCCCATGATCTCCGGCAGCTGCGCGGGCGTGATCACCTCGCGGGCCTCGCTGCCCGCGGCGACTTTGCGGGCGACGTGACGGCAGATCGTGCCCAGCAGCCGCTCCAGGTTGCGCACGCCGGCCTCGCGAGTGAAGCCGTCGATCAGCTCCTCCAGGGTGTCGTCGGACACCTCGATCTGCCCGGGCTGCAGGCCGTTCTCCGCGATCTGGCGCGGCAGCAGATAGCGCCGGGCGATCTCGCGCTTCTCATTGTCGGTATAGCCGGGCAGCTCGATCACCTCCATGCGGTCGAGCAGCGGGCCGGGAATCGTGTCCAGCATGTTCGCCGTGGTGATGAACATGACGTGGGACAGGTCGAAGGGCACGTCGAGATAGTGGTCGGTGAAGGTGTTGTTCTGCGCCGGGTCGAGCACCTCAAGCAGCGCCGACGACGGATCGCCGCGGTAGTCGCTGCCGAGCTTGTCCACCTCGTCCAGCACCATCAGCGGGTTGTTCACCCCGGCGCGGCGCATCTCCTGGATGATGCGGCCGGGCAGCGCGCCGACGTACGTTCGGCGGTGGCCGCGAATCTCGGCTTCGTCGCGTACGCCGCCCAGTGAAAGGCGCACGAACTTGCGCCCAGTCGCCCGCGCGATCGAATGGCCCAGGCTGGTCTTGCCCACGCCCGGCGGGCCGACGAAGCAGAGGATCGGGCCGCGCGTGTCCTGCCGCAGCTTCAATACGGCCAGGTAGTCGAGGATGCGCTGCTTCACCTTCTCCAGCCCATAGTGATCGGCGTCGAGAATGCGCTGCGCCTCGTTGATATCGAGCTGGTCTTCGCTGCGCCTGTCCCAGGGCAGATCGGCCAGCCATTCGAGATAGGTCCGCGCCACGTTGTAGTCGGCGGCGGCGGGCGTCATCGAGGCCAGCCGTTCCAGCTCGCGGTCGGCCTGCTTGCGCACCTCTTCCGGCAGATGCGCGGCGTCGAGCTTCTGGCGCAGCTCGCCGATCTCGGGGTGCGACTCGTCGTCGCCCAGCTCCTTCTGGATGGCGCGCATCTGCTCGCGCAGGATGAACTCGCGCTGGCGCTTGTCCATGTCGCCGCGCACCTGCGTCTGGATCTGGCTGCTGACTTCCAGGATCTCCAGCTCGCGGTTCAGCGCGGCGCTGAGCACACGCAGCCGCTCGGTCACGTTCGCTTCGGCCAGCACCGCCTGGCGGTCTTCCGGCTTGAGGCCGGCATTGGCGGCGATGAAGTCGGCCAGGTTGCCCGGATGCGTGATCTGGCTGACGGCGCCGCCCAGCTCGCCGGGGATCTGGTCGCTGAGCGCCACGATCTTCTGGAAGAGGGAGACGGCGCTGCGCGTCATCGCTTCCAGCTCGGTGCTCGGCTCCAGCGTCTCGCCGATGCGCTCGACGCGGGCGCGCAGCCACGGCTCGCGCTGCTCAATCGCGACGATGCGCACGCGCGCCACGCCCTGGATCAGCGCCTGCAAGGTGCCGTTGGGCGCTTTCGCCATGCGCACGATCTGCGCCGCCGTGCCGATCGGCTGGATCTCGGCGTCGTAGACGCCCTCTTCTCCCTGCTGCTGCGCCACCACGGCCACCAGCCGTTCCGGCGTGGTCACGGCCTCGTCAACGGCGCGCACGTCGGCCTCGTCCGAGGTCACAAGCGGCACGACGATGGCGGGATAGAGCACGCTGGCGCCCGTGCGCAGCACGGGAAGAACGTCGGGGATACGAAGCTGGCCATCGCCGCCGGCCTCGGCCTGCGGTGACTGCGGCGCGCCCGGCTGCGGCACGGCGGCCTCGGCCCGTGCCTCCGCCGTGGCCGGCGCGGTGCTGCGCGCCCGCCGGCGCAGCGCGACGGCCGGCGCGGCTTCGGTCTCGTTCGCCTCGCTTGAGGGTGCGGCCGGCTCGGCCGGTTCGTCGCCGGGCTTCTTCCTGGGCATAGCTTCCGATCCCGATGAAGTCTCGCGCGCCGCTGAATCGTTCAGTGCACGGTGATACGCACGCGGCGCTCGGGCTGCACCGCCCGCTTGGGCAGCGTGATCTGCAACAGACCGTCGTCGTACTGCACGGTTACGCTTTCGGTATCGACATCCGCCGGCAACTGGACCACGCGCTGAAAGGAGCCGTACTGGATCTCGACCGTGTTGTAGACGCGGCCGGCGTGGTGGCTGCGGCGGTCACGCTTCTCGCCGCGCACGGTCATACGCCGACCGTCGAGCTGGATCTCGACCTCCTGATCGCGCATCCCCGCGACTTCCATCAGCACAACGATCTCGCCGTCGGTCTGGTAGACATCGGTGGGCGGCTCGATCACGGCAGGCACGAAGCGCGGACCGCCCGGCAGGCCTGGCCCGCGGCTGACCAACTGATCCCACATCTGCTCCAGGTGCTCGGCGACGTGTTCGAGATCGGATGACAGGCGCGCACGCTGAGCCATGGCGCTGGACTCCTCCGCAGGCAGCTCGGCCGCTCCCACACTGTATCATGGAAGCCCGCACGCGGCCCGACGGCCGCGATCCGGCGCCGCCGCGCCTGCTGCTGCCCTGCGCCGACCGCCGCGATGCACGCATGCAATTGGTCTCGAACCGCAGCGCTTCACAGCCAGCGCCGCGCCGCGTATCATACTTGCACGATCACTGCAACAAGCCGGCACAGCAGTTCGCGCCGCGTGCCCGGACGGTCGCGGCATCAGCCCGGCGGAGGAAGCTAGCGATGGCAGACAGCGCCCAGGAAGGTCTGATTATCGGCACGGCGGACGGCACGTACTACGCGATTCCGCGCTCCGTGCTCGAGCAGCATCGGTGCACACAAGAGCAGGTCGAAGCGCTGAAGAAGGCGCCGGTCGCCAATGCGGCGGACGTATCGGGGTACTCGGCGCCGCAGGGCTTCGATGGGTCGTTCGGCGGCGGGATTCTCTTTCAGCAGGGCGGCAACCTGTTGATCGCCACCAGTGCTCTGGACCAGAGCAATCCGTTCGTGCAGTTCAGCGGCGTGCTCTTCCAGTAGGGGAAGCGCCAGCCCGAGCAGGAGGCGCGCGGCGAGAGTGTGCGGAGCGAATCCGCACACCCTCGCCGCGTGCCTCGACCGCGGTTAGCGATCAGCGTCCGCCTTCTGCTGCTGGCGATCGAACAGGTAGGCAGCCTGCTGCGCGAAGCGCTGCGAGCGGAACTGGCTCTCCTTCTCGCTGACGAAGGCGGCGACGTAGTATTCGGCGATGAACATGGCGGTCCTTCCGGCGCGGCCACGGGACGCGCGGCCACTCTTTGTGTCTTCCGTCACAATTATACCACAGGTAAAGCGGATTCGGACGTCGGGGAAAGCCCTAAAAGTGCGCCGGCACACATAAGACTGGCGACGCCGGCCCGCGCCCGACCGCGCTTTGATTCAACCTCGCCGCCCCGCGGCGATCTGAAGCAGGCGGCGTCTGCCCGCGTCGGGCCAGAGCGCAGCGCAACCGTCGGAGACCTGCAGTGCGCAGCCGAGCCCGGGATAGGCGCCGCGCGGACCAGCACGAACTGGCCGCGATGTGGTATAGCGTACGTCGGCAGACAGCAGCAGATGGGCAACAGCACGGAGGAACGTCATGCGATCGCGCGCCGCGGTGCTGGCCGAGCACGGCAAGCCGCTCCTGGTCGAAGAGGTCGAATACCCCGCGCCCGGGCCGAGGCAGGTGCTGGTGCGGCTCTACGCCAGCGGCATCTGCCACTCACAGCTGCACCAGATTCACAACGCCGAGCAGCCGCGCCCCGCCCTGCTCGGCCATGAGGCGACGGGCCACGTCGAGGCGAAAGGCTCGGCGGTCCGTCATGTCAAGGAGGGCGACCGCGTGATGGTCACCTGGGTGCCGCGCCACCCGCGCGGCGCCCAGCCCGAGCCCGCCCAGGTGCTCTGGCGAGGGCAAAATATCGGCTCACGCAACGTCTTCACCTGGTCCGAGCATGCCTTCTGCGACGAGGCGTTCGTCGTGCCGCTGGCCGATGGTGTGCCAATGGACGTCACGGCGCCGATCGGCTGCGCCGTCATCACCGGCTGCGGCGCCGTCACCAACACGGCGAACGTGCAACGCGGCGAGAGTGTGGCCGTGTTCGGCGCCGGCGGCGTCGGCCTCTGCGCCATCCAGGCGGCCGCAAACGTGGGCGCCGGCATGGTGATCGCCGTCGATCTTGATGCGAAGAAGCTCGACTTCGCCCGTGCCTTCGGCGCCACGCACGTCGTCAACGCCCGCGAGGGCGACGCCGTGGCGGCAGTGAAGCAGCTCTCCGGCGGCGGCGTGGATTACGCCTTCGACGCGATCGGCGTGCCGGAGACGATGAGCCAGATCCTGCTGGCGACGCGGCCGAACGAGTGGGGAGTGCGCCCGGGCGGCACCGCCGTGCTCGTGGGCGTGCCGCAGACGCCGGCTACCCTCGACGCCCGCCAGATGCTGATGGGCGAGCGCATCTACCGCGCCTCGCTGGGCGGCTCCGGCGTGCCCGACCGCGACTTTCCCCAGTACATCGAGTGGTTCAAGGCGGGCAAGCTGCCGCTGGACAAGCTGGTGACGCAGCGCTACACGCTCGACCAGATCAACGAAGGCGTGCGCGCCCTCGAGCGCGGGGAGATCGCGGGCCGCAGCATCATGGTCTACGGCGATAGCAAGTAGGACGCGGCCCGACGCACGCGCTCAGAGATAAAAGATCGTGGGGCTTTTCGGCTCGGCCGGCAGCAGCCGGGCGAGCCGCTGGCCCGGCCGCGTCAGCCGGAAGGTGCGCTCTTCCAGCATCAGGCCGCGCGCTTCCACGCGCTGCACCAGGCCGATCTCCTGCAGTTTGAGCAGCGCCGCCACCACCTCGGCGGGCGTCGCGGCGCGGATGGCGCGCAGCTCGGCGTCGATGCGGCGGTAGGTGCAGTCGCCGAAACGGGCGAGAGTGGCGACCAGCCACTGATCGAGCACGTCGAGATCAAACAACCGCCTGCCGGCACGGCGCGGCAGATGCTGCAAGGCACGGGCGATCCACGTCATCGTTCAGCGCTGCGGCCGGCGAGCGGCACGGCACGGCCGCTCGCCGGCTGCCGCTTCGCGGCCACTCAGGCCAGCGCTTTCACTGCGTCGAGCATCTTCTGCTGGTCGCGCGCCGTGGGAATCGCGGGGCTGCGGTCGGTGAAGGCGACCTTGCCGTTCTTGTCGATCACCACCGTGAGCCGCTCGGCAAGCCCGAACTGCTCGTTCCAGGTGCCGTACTCGCGGGCCACGGCGCCGTTCATGTCGGCGAGCAGCGAGATCGTCAGTCCTTCCTTTTCCTTGAAGGCCTTGTGCGTGTAACGGCTGTCGCGGGAGATGCCGAAGACCTTCGCACCCGTCGGCTGGATGTCGAGCGAGCGGTCACGGATTTCGCACATCTCGCCGGTGCAGACGGGGGAGAAATCGAGCGGAAAGAAGACGAGCACGACCGGCTGCCCGCGCAGCTCCGCGAGGTGAACCTTCTCGCCGTTCTCGTCCACAAGCGTAAAGTCCGGAGCTTCCTTGCCGACCTGGATCTCTGCCATGTTCACTGCCCTCCCCAGCGTCTGCGCGCCGCACGGTACAGTATGCCCGAGCAGCGCGCCCAGCGCAGCGCCCGGCAGGTGCGCTCGTGCTCGCGACGTGTCAGGATCGGAGAATGAGCGAGCATTTGCCGGCCCCCTCGCTCGCGGCCACCGCTTTCCGCGCCGCGATCGAACGCGAAGGCGGGCTGGATCTGTTCGATGCCGCCCTGACGATAGGGCGCATCGCGGACCCGGCGCTGGACCTCGGCGTCGCCCGCGTCGCGCTCGATGCGCTGGCCGGCGCCGTGGCAGACGAGCTTTCGCATGACGGCGACCTCGATCGCCTCGCCGCGCTGAACCGCGCCCTCTTCGAGCACCGCGGCTTTCGCGGCAACCACGAGCAGTACGGCGACCCACGCAACGGCTTCCTGCACGAAACACTGGCCCGCCGCACCGGCCTCCCAATCACGATCTCGCTGGTCTACCTTGCCGCGGGGCGGCGCGCCGGCCTCACGCTTGAAGGTGTGGGCTTTCCCGGCCACTTCCTCGTCCGCGCCGGCGAGCCGCCCGACCGGCACGTGTATCTCGACCCGTTCAACGGTGGGCGCGAGATCGCACGCGAGGCGCTGGCCGCGCTGCTGCGCCGGCAGGGCGGCGATCCCGATCGCCAGCTCGACCTGTTCCTCGCGGCGGTGACGCCGCGGCAGATCCTCGCCCGGATGCTGTTGAACGTAAAGAGTATGTACCGCGACCGCCGCGAGCTGGCCCGCTGCCGGGACGCGGTCGAGCTGCTGCTGGTCCTTACTCCGTGGGCGGCAGCCGAGTGGCGCGACTACGGCCTGCTGAGCGTTTACCTCGACGCCCCGGCCCCGGCTCGGACCGCGCTGGCGCACTACCTGGAACTTGCGCCGGACGCCGCCGACGCGGACCGAATCCGCGTCCGGCTGGAGACGCTGCGCCACGAGGGCAATGACGGCGAGCGGCCGCGCTCGCGTGAAGACTGAACCGGAGGCAGCCAGCGGGCGTGACCGGAGCGTGCGACGTGCTACCATACCCGTGCAGGGCTTGCAGGATGAGCCGTGCAGCGTGGAGCGCGTTCCTCTCTTGATCACCGGCGCCGAATCCACCTCACCCGAACCCACGGCCCTCGTCCGACCACCGCAGCATATCGCCCGAATTGCCCACCGCGCGGGAAACGACCGCGACGCCCTGAGCAAGGCGATCGAGGCGCGCGTGGACTGGATCGAGGTCGATCTCTGGTACGCCTGGGGCCGTCTGGTCGCCCGCCACGAGCGCGGCGTCTGGCGGCTGCCGGTGGTCTACGACAAGTGGCACGTGCGCCTGCTGCACGAACGCCTGCTGGACCTGGACGCGTTGATCGAGCGCACGGCAGGTGGCCCCAACCTGTTTCTCGATCTCAAGGGCACCAGCTCTCGCCTGCCCGACGCGATCGTGCGCACGCTGCAGCGGCACGGCGCCTGCGAGCGCGCCGCGGTCTGCGGACAGTACTGGCCACCGCTCGATGCGGTTGTCGCCGCCGAGCCACGGATTCGTGTCTTCCATTCGCTGGGGCGGCCCGAGCACGTCGTGCAGCATCTGCGACGCCTGGAACGGGACACCGTCTCGCATGGCGTCTCGGCAGCGCACTGGTTGCTGACGCCGGAGATCGTCGGCCGGCTGCGCCAGGATGGGCGCCAGCTCTTCGCCTGGACGGTGAACGACGAGAGCAGGGCCTCAACGCTGGTCGAGTGGGGCGCGGACGGCGTGATCAGCGATCGGCTCGACCTGCTCGCCGGCCTGCCCTGAGCCAGAGGCGCCTGCCTCAGGGAAGTGCCGCTCATACAATGCATCGGCGGCCTCGGCAACGGCCGCGGCGAAGCGCTCGTAGCGTGCCAGCAGATCGGCGCCGGCCGGCGTTAGCCGCGAACGGCCGCCGCCCACGCCGCCCACATCGCTCTCCAGCACGGCAACACCGAGGTTCTCCTCCAGCTCGCGCACCTTGCCCCAGGCGCGGCGGTAGGAGAGGCTCGTCGCGGCGGCGGCCTGCGCCAGCGAGCCGCTCTCCTGCACGCGCCGCAGCAGGCGGGCGCGATAGTCGCTGAAGGCGACGCGACCGTCACACTCGAGCCAGAGCTTGAGCCGGGGTTCCAGGCCAGACATGGTTTCAATACCCGTGGCTCGGCAGTCCGTTGCGAGCGTCACCGGGCCAGCGAGCACGATTTGCAGCCATCGCTGCGTCGTCCTGGTCGCTCACACCGTGGCCGCGGCCGGCGTGGGCGCCGACTGCCGCCGGGCCACGGCGATTACATCGTCCAACCCGTCCACGAGACGCGCGAGCTGAGTGTCGGTCAGCTCGGCAAGCAAGACGCTGATCGCCTCGCGCGCCTGGCGTTCGAGGTCGCCGACCGTGCGTTCGCCCGCCTCGGTCAGGAAGTTGCGCACCAGCCGGCGGTCGCGCGGATCTTCCTCGCGTCGCACCAGCCCCTGATGCACCAGCCGGTCCACCAGGCCGGTTACGGTGGAAGGGGTGACGCCGAGCCGGCTGGCGATCACGCCGGACGGCGCGCCGGGCTCGGCGCGGATCAACACGATTACCTTCAGCGTCGGCAGGGTGAGGCCCAGGTCCGCCCACGCGTGCAGGCGCAGCGGATCGAAGAGCGTTACGGCGTACGAGAACAGAGCGATTGCGCGTTCGGTTAGTTGCTCCCGGTCCACGGTCGCGCCTCCGTTCGTCGCTCATCGGCGGGCGCCGCTGAGAGTGCGGCAACGATACGTGATGCCCGCCAGCAGGTCAATGCGCCGCCGCTCGACCCATGCCTGCACCGGGCGATATTCTGAGATTGATGAGGTTTCCGGTGTCTGCTGAATATCATTCGGCTGAAGGTGAGCCGGATTTCGCCTTCGGCAACGCCGCGGAGAACGCGCTTCTCAGACGATATGTTACGGCACAGTTGCGGGCGAACGGCCCGATCAGCTTCCGCCGCTTCATGCAGTTCGTGCTCTACGACCCCGACGAGGGCTACTATTCGCGCCGCGACCCGATCGGCGCCCGCGGCGACTACCTGACCAGCCCGGAGCTGCACCCACTCTTCGGCGCTCTGCTTTGCCGCCAGCTTGCCGAGCTGTGGCGGGCGCTTGAACGCCCCGCCGTGTTCACGGTTGCGGAAGTGGGCGCGGGTTCAGGCGCCCTGGCGCGGGCGATCCTCGCCGCCGCCGATTCGGAGTTCGGCGCGGCGCTGCGCTACGCCATCGTCGAGCCGCACCGTCGTCTGCGCGACATGCAGGTGCGGACGCTCGGCTCACTGGCGCAGGCGGTCACCTGGCACGAGACGCTGACCTCGCTTGCGCCGATCGCGGCCGGCTGCCTGCTCAGCAACGAGCTGATCGACAGCTTTCCTGTACACCGCGTGATGGTGCGCAACGGCCGCCTGCGCGAGCTGTTGGTCGGTCTTGCCGGCGACGAGTTCATCGATGTCGAGGGCGATCCTTCGACGCCGGCGCTTGCGGAGTATTTTGTGCGGATCGGCCTGCTGCCGGGCGAGGGCTGCGCCGCCGAGGTCAACCTCGACGCCCCGGCCTGGCTGCGCGAGGCGGCCGCGGCCCTCGAACGCGGCTTCATGCTGACGCTCGACTACGGCTACCCGGCGCGCCAGCTCTACGCGGGCTGGCGCCGGAAGGGCACGCTGCTCTGTTACTACCAGCACACCGCCCACACGAATCCGTACGTCCGCCTCGGCCATCAGGATTTGACCGCGCACGTCGACTTCACCTCGCTGGCCCGCGCCGGTGAAGAAGCGGGCTTGCAAACCCTGGGCTTCACCAGCCAGCAGCGCTTCCTCGCGTCGCTGGGCATCGAGGAGGCGCTGGCCGGCGGGCCGGGTGGTGCTGTGCCGCTCGAAGAGTTCTTGGCGCGGCGCCGCGCCGTCGGCGATCTGCTGAATCCGGAGGGACTGGGCCGGGTGCGCGTGCTGCTCCAGGGCAAAGATGTTGGAACCCCTCGGCTGCGCGGCTTTGCGCATGGCAACGAGGTCGAGACGCTGTGGATGCGCTGACCGCGGGACAGCCGGCGCCGCCGTTCACGCTGCCGGCGCTCTCCGGTAGCGCCGGCGTGCCCGACCCGGGTGGACGGCGGCAGGTGCTGATGTTCTTCCAGGAGGCCGGCACGCCCACCTGCACCATGCAGGTGCGCTCGCTTGCGGACGAGGCTGCGCTGCTGGGCGAGCTGGGCGCGGCGGCGCTGTTCGTCAGCACCGATTCACTCGAGCGACTGCAAGCCTTCGCCGCCGAACTGCCGGCCGGCGTGGCGCTGGTCAGCGACGCCGACGCTGCGGTGGCGAAGGCCTACGGGGTGTACGATGAGGTCAGCCGCAGGGCGCGCCGCGCGGCCTTCGTCGTCGAGCCGGACGGCGTGATCAGCCTCGCCCTGACCTGGTACAACCCGCTGAACAGCGAACAACTCGCGCAGATCTTCGCGGCGCTCGGCCTGGACCCGAGCGCCTGATGGGAACCCGACGATGGCCGAAGAAGCCTACAGCGAAATCGTTCTCGACCACTTTCAGCACCCGCGCAACGCCGGCGTGCTCGCCGATCCCGACGCGGTGGGCGTCACCACCAACCCCGTGTGCGGCGACACGATGAAGCTCATGCTGCGCATCGACGGCGACACAATCCGTGCGGCGCGTTGGCAGACCGTCGGTTGTCCCGCGGCGATCGCCACCAGCTCGATCGCGACCGAGATGATCACCGGCAAGGACCTGGGCGACGTGGAGAGCCTGACGCGCGAGCAGATCGCCGAGGCCGCCGGCGGCCTGCCGCCCAGCAAGCTGCACTGCTCTGTACTGGCGCAGGATGCGCTGCGCAGGGCGATCCGCGCCTACCGCGCGAAGGCGAGCGCGTGAGCCACACCGGGGCCGAAACGGTGGAGGCGCGCCCGCCTCACACGATTGCCGGCGTGCTGCTCGCCGCCGGCCTCTCCACGCGCATGGGCACACCAAAGGCACTGCTCGACTGGGGCGGCCGGCCGCTCGTGGTCTACCAGCTTGAACAGTTGCGCCTGGCCGGCTGCGATCCGCTGCTGCTCGTCACCGGCCACGCGGCGGAAGATGTCGAAGCCGCCGCGTCCGGCAGCGGCGCGACGATCGTGCGCAATCCGGCGTACCGCGAGGGCCGCGCCACCTCCGTTCGCGCGGCAGCCATGGCGCTGCCCACCGGGCTCGACGCGATCCTGCTGCTCAACGTAGACCAGCCGCGCCGGGCCGAAACCCTGGCATCGCTGATGGCGGCGCACCGACACGGCCACGGCCCGATCAGCGTGCCGGTGTTTGAAGGCCGGCGCGGGCATCCGGCGATCTTCGCCAGTACGCTGCTGGATGAGTTGCGCGCCGTCGACGAGGCGAGCGAGGGGCTGCGCGCCGTCTCGCGCCGGCACACGGCGGCCCGCACTGAGGTCGACTTTCCCAGCGCCGAGGTGCTGCTCGACTGCAACGATCCGGCGGCCTACGAGCGGGCGCTGGCCTTCTGGGCCCGCTGAGGTAGCTGGCCGCGTTGCTCTTCCGGGACCTGCGCTCCGCCGGTGTCCCCGCCGGCGACCACCCCGTTGCCGAGCGCGGCGGCGAGGCGATCGAGCGCGTGAATCAGCTCGCGCCGGCTGCCTGCGGAGAGCCGGCGCAGGCGTGGCTCGCAGCGCGCGGCCGAGGCGGCGCACAGCTCAGCGATCACCTGATGCCCGGCATCGCTGAGCACCACACGCACGACGCGCCGGTCGACGCGATCGGCCGTGCGCGTAATCCAGCCACGCCGCTCCAGACGGTCGAGAATGCCGGTAATATTTGGCGCCGACACCGCCATCTGCTCGGCCAGCCAGCTTACGCGGGCGCCGCCGCGCTCGCCCAGGATCAGCAAGACCTTGAGCTGCGGCATCGTCAGGGTCATCCCTGCCCAATGCTCGGCGCCGGCGACCAGCAGCGCATGGAGCACTCCGGCCAACCGCTCGATCAGTTCCCGATCGACCTCGCCTTCGCTCATCTCCGCCGCTTTCGCTCCGACCGCGGGCGCTGCCCGCGACTGCTTTCGCGGAGCTTCGTAGTTCGTGCGGGGATAATGGATCGTTCCAGTATATGCGGAGCCTCATCCCGTCCCGCCATGCATCGATAGGGCTATTCGGCGCGTTGCCGCCTCTCGACGGCGCCCCTGGGCGCGTACAGCAGGTGTAGACTGAAGGCAGCAGCGCGGCCGTCCGGCCAGACGGCGTCGCACCTCGCTGGTGAGGGCGTGGATCCAACGGGTCCGTTCGATGTCGTGGTGATCGGCGGCGGCTGGGGCGGCTACACCGCCGCTGTTCGGGCGCGGCAGCTTGGCCTCTCGGCCGCGTTGGTCGAGCGCGACAAGCTGGGCGGCACCTGCCTGCATCGCGGCTGCATTCCTACCAAAGTCCTGCTGCAGTCCGCCGAGCACCTCGATCTCGCTCGCCGGCTGTCCGAATTCGGCGTGCGTGTGGGTGAGCCGGCGCTTGACTACGAAACCGTCCGCGCTCGTAAGGACCAGGTCGTCGACCAGCTCTTCGGCGGCCTGCGGCAACTCGTCAAGGCGAACGGCGTTGAGATCATTGCCGGCCACGGCTCGCTGGCAGGCGCCAACGCCGTTCGCGTGCGGCAGGACGGCCGGGAACAGGAGTTGCCCGCCGGCAACGTGATCATCGCCACCGGCTCGCGGCCGAAGCGACTGCCGGGCATCGAGACGGACGGACGCTGGATCATCGACAGCGACCAGGCGCTCGAGCTCGAGCACGTGCCGGCCTCGGTCATGATCCTCGGCGCGGGCGCGGTGGGGGTTGAGTTCGCCTCCTTCTATCACGACGCTGGCGCCGAGGTGACGCTGATCGAGATGCTGCCCGCGGTGCTGCCGCTGGAAGACAAGGACATCTCGGCCTTGCTGGGCAGGCTGTTCGTCAAGCGCGGCATTCGCGTGCTGACGGGCGCAGCGGTGGCGCTGGATACGGTTCGCCTGGCCGAGGGCGGCGTCGAGCTGGACGTACGGGCCGGCGAGCAGACGGAACACCTGCGCGCCGAGTGTCTGCTCGTAGCCACGGGGCGCGAGCCGCTGACCGCCGGCATCGGCCTGGAAGAGGCCGGCGTGCAGCTCGATCGCGGCTTCGCGGCGGTCGATGCGGCGCTGCACACGAACGTACCGGGCGTGTTCGCCGTGGGCGACATCACGGGCAGCCTCTTGCTCGCGCACGTCGCCGCGGCGCAAGGCATCCTGGCCGCCGAGACGATCGCCGGCGTTGCCGGTGCGCCCGTAGATTACCCGCGCCTGCCCCGCGCCACCTACTGCCGCCCGCAGGTGGCCAGCGTCGGCCTCACCGAGCAGCAGGCAAGCGAGTCCGGCCGCCGGCTCAAGACGGGCCGCGCTCACCTGCGCGCGAACGGCAAGGCGCTGATCCTGGGCGAGCCGGACGGCATGGTCAAGGTGATCGCGGACGCCGAGAGCGACGACCTGCTGGGCCTGCACCTGATCGGCGCCGGCGTAACCGAGATGGTCGCGGAGGGTGCCCTGGCGACCTTCCTCGACGCCAGTCTCTGGGAGCTGGCGCATAGCGTGCACCCGCACCCCACGCTATCCGAAGCGATCGGTGAGGCCGCGCAGGCCGCCGGCCGGCCGCCGCGGAAGCTCTGATGGGGACGAAGCGCCGCAGCCGCGTCGGAGGACGCAGATGACCACCGCAGAAGAGACGGGTAAATCGGCTGCAACGGGTTCAACCCGTGTTCAGGCGCGGGGCGCCGCGGCGCACTTCGGCATTGCCGATGCGCAGCTGGTGTTGATGTACACCCAGTTGGTGCAGGCGCGGCGCATCGCCGACCGCATGGTGGTCTTGCAGCGGCAGGGGCGGGCTCCGTTCGTGATCTCCGGCCAGGGCCAGGAGGCGTGCCAGATCGGCGCGGCCAACGCGCTCAAGCGCGGCACCGACTGGCTCTTTCCCTACTACCGCGACCTCGGCATGTGCCTCGCCTTCGGCATGACGCCCGTCGAGCTGTTTATGAACTTCTTCGCCAAGCAGGACGATCCGAACAGCCACGGCGTGCAGATGGCCGCCCACTGGAGCCGCAGGGCCTCGCGCATCGTCTCAGGCTCCAGCCCGGTGGCCACGCAGTTGCTGCACGCCACCGGCTGCGCCCTGGCCGCGAAGCTGCGCAAGAAGAAAGAGGTCTGCCTGACCAGCCTGGGTGAAGGCTCCACGGCGCAGGGCGACTTCCACGAGGCGCTGAACTTCGCCGCCATTCACAAGCTGCCGGTGATCTTTTACGTCGAGAACAACGGCTACGCCATCTCCGAGCCGATCTGGAAGCAGATGGCCGTACCGAACGTCGCCGACCGCGCCCCCGCCTACGGCATGCGCGGCCAGGTGGTGGACGGCAACGACCTGCTGGCCGTCTACCAGACGGTGAAGTGGGCGGTGGGCGAGGCGCGGCGCGGCCACGGCCCGGCGCTGATCGAGGCGAAGACCTACCGCATCGTGCCGCACTCCAGCGACGACGACGACCGCCGCTACCGCACGCGCGAAGAGCTGCAGAGCTGGATGAAGCGCGATCCGATCGACCGCTTCCGCAAGTACCTGCTGGACGAGGCCGTGCTCTCCGAGGCGAAGGTGCAGGAGATTCAGGAGACGGTGGACGCGCAGATCGCCGCCGCGATCCGCGAGGCGGAAGCGGCGCCCGACCCGGCGCCAGAAGCGGCGCTGCGCCATGTGTACGCCGAGCCGGGGGCGCGCTGATGGCCGTGAAATCAAATCTCGAAGCCGTGCGCGACACGATCGACCAGCTCATGGCCGAAGACGCGAGCATCATGCTCATGGGCGAGGACGTAGAGGAGGGCGGCGTCTTCCGGGCGACGGAGGGCCTGCTGAAGAAGTACGGCCGGAACCGCATCATGGACACGCCGCTGGCCGAGTCGAGCATCGTCGGCGTCTCGATCGGCGCCTCGCTCAACGGGCTGCGGCCGATCGCCGAGATCCAGTTCGCCGACTTCATCCTGCCGGCGGTGAACCAGATCATCAGCGAGGCGGCCAAGTTCCGCTACCGCTCGGCCGGCGACTGGTCCTGCCCGCTCGTGATCCGCGCCCCCTACGGCGGCGGCATCCACGGCGGCTTGTACCACTCGCAGTCGCTGGAGCAGCTCTTCACCCATCAGCCCGGCCTGAAAGTCGTGGCCCCCTGCACGCCGTACGACATGAAGGGCCTGCTGCGCGCCGCCGTGCGCGACCCCGATCCCGTGATTTACTTCGAGCACAAGCGGACGTATCGCCTGATTCGCGGCGAGGTGCCCGACGAGCCCTACGAAATCCCCATCGGCAAGGCCGAGGTGCGGCGCGAGGGCGGCGACCTCACCGTTTTCAGCTACGGTCTGGCGATGCATATGTGCCTCGAAGCCGCCGAAACCCTGGCCAGCGAGGACGGCGTGCAGGCGACGGTCGTCGATCTGCGCACGCTCTCGCCGCTCGATCGGGAGACGATCCTCGAGACGGCGAAGGCGACCGGCAAGATCCTGATCGTGCACGAGGACAATCTCACCGGCGGCCTCGGCGGCGAGATCGCGGCGCTGATCGCGGAGCACGCCTTCGACTACCTCGACGGTCCGATCATGCGCCTCGGCGGCCCGGACGTGCCCGCGGTGCCCTTCAATCACGTACTCGAAGCGTTCTATATGCCCAGCCCCGCGAAGATCGCCGCGGCCATGCGTACGCTGGCCGCCTATTGATCGAATGAGCGAAGGGTTCAACGAGGGGAATGGGGAGCCATACGCTACCTCCCAATCCCGGAACCCCAACCGCTTGAAGGAGCGCCCCGTGGCTGCCGAAGTCCGCATGCCGCAGCTTGGCGAAAGCGTCACGGAGGGCACGGTCGTGCGCTGGCTGAAGCACCCCGGTGACGCCGTGGCGCTCGACGAGTCGCTGGCCGAGATCGAGACAGAGAAGGTAAACGTCGAGATCCCTTCGCCTTTCGCCGGCACGCTTGCGCAATTGCTCGTGCCCGAGGGCGAAACGGTGCAGGTCGGCACCCTGATCGCCACGATCGAGGAGGCGGGCGCGCCGATCGCCGCCGCATCCGCGCCCTCACAAGCCGCCGTTCCGGCCCCGGCAGCTGCCGCTTCCGCCCCGTCGCCGCGCCCCGTTGCGGCGGCGCCCGCGGCAGCCGGCGCCTCCTCGCCGCGCCAGCCGGCGCCGGCCTTCAGCGCCACCGGCCCGCTCGGCCCGGCCAGTACCGCGCACGGCATGTTCTCCACGGGCGAGAGCGCGCCGCCCGCCGGCGCGGAGCCTTCCGGCACGCCCGCGGGCGCACCGCAACCCGCGCCAGACGGGCGTCGCAACGGCCACGGCGATGAGCAAGGCATGGCGGGGCGCTACTCGCCGGCCGTGCTGCGCCTGGCGCGCGAGCACAACGTCGATCTCGGCACGCTGCGCGGCAGCGGTGCCGGCGGCCGCGTCACACGCAAGGACGTGCAGGCGTTTGTTGAGGGAACAGGGAACAGGGAACAGGGAATAGTGGCTGCTTTGCCCGGCAATCTGGGCGAGGAGCGGGCGGTGTTTGCGCCGCCGATGGCGCAGCCGGTAGAGCCGGCGCGCGCCCCGGAGGGACGCGAACCGGCACCGGCGTTTCAGCCCCCCGCTGCCGCGACGCCGGCTCAGCCGGCCGTGCTACCATCACCCGCGGCGGCAGCGGCGCTCGCCCCGGATGAGGAGCTGGAGCCGCTGACACCCACGCGCCGCGCGATCGCCGAGCACATGGCCCGCAGCGTGCGCACATCGCCGCACGCCTGGATGATGGTCGAGGTCGACGTCACGCGGCTCGTCGCCTATCGCGCCGCGCTCAAGGCCGAGTTCGCCGCGCATGAGGGCGTGGACCTGACCTACATGCCCTTCATGATCAAGGCGCTCGTCGCGGCGCTGAAACGGCATCCGCGCCTCAACTCATCCTGGTCGGACGCGGGCGTGATTCTCAAGCGGCGCATCAACATCGGCATTGCCGTCGATACGCCGCAGGGGCTGCTCGTGCCGGTGATCCACGACGCGGACGACCTCAGTATCGCCGGCCTCGCCAAGCGCTCGCAGGACCTGGCGGCGCGGGCGCGCACGCGGCGGCTGCGGCTCGAAGAGGTGCAGGGCGGCACGTTTACCCTAGACAACGTCGGCCCGATCGGCTCGATCATCAGCCAGCCGATCATCAATCAGCCGCAGTGCGCGATCCTCACGATGGAGAGCATCGTCAAACGCCCCGTGGTGATCGATGACGCGATCGCCGTGCGCTCGCTGATGAACTGCTGCATCAGCTTCGACCATCGCATTGTGGACGGCGGCGACATCGGTCCCTTCATGAAGACGCTGAAGGCCACGCTCGAAGCGATGGGACCGGAGACGCCGCTCTACTGAACCTCTCGGCTGTCGCCGCGTCGCTCAGGCTCGGCTGTCCTTTCTTCACGGAGAAAGATTGTCCCAGCTCATCGAACTTCCTCTAGCCCACCCTTCCCACGTGGGGCTGGGGCGCTGCGCAACCGTCGCAGACTGCCCGTGCACACGCGGCTTGCCGCGGCGGCGTCGGACCCGGCGCTGCTACACTGAAAGCAGCAACCCCGCAGGAGCTTGCATGGGAACGGATACCAGCAAAGGCTACCGCGAGCGGGTCGGCATGCCGCGCTGGGCGCGGCCGGCGCTCGGCGCCGTCGGCGCCCTCTGGGTGCTGCGCCGCACGCGCAAGCAGGCGCGCGAGCGTTCGCTCTGGCGCGCCGGCGTTACCCTGGTCGGCAGCACGATGACGCTGCTCACCGCCTTCCGCTTCCTGCGCAGCTTCGGCAAGGTGGCGGTCGAGGTGCGCGGCGCGGATGTTCGCGTCGGGCTTGGCCCCTTCGAGCGGCGCATCCCGGCCGAGAGCGTGCGCGACGTGCGCGTGGTCGGCTACAACCCGCTCGTCTACCTCGGCTGGGGCTACCGGGTGGGACTCGGCGGCCGCCGCGCCTTCAGTCAGCTCGGCGTGCGCCGCGGCGTCGAGATCACCAGCGTGGAGGACGGCAAGCAGCACCGCACCTTCGTCTCCTCCAACGACCCCGAGGCGCTGGCGGGCGCAATCAGCGCCGCCGCCGGTGTGGAGAGCGCCTGATGGAGCTGGGCTTCAGCGCCGAGCAGGAGCAGTTGCGCCGCACCGTGCGCGACTTCGCCCTGCGCGAGCTGCTGCCGCGCTACACGTCGTGGGACCGCAACGGCGCCTTCCCGCGCGACCTGTGGCGGCGCATGGGCGAGCTCGGCCTCACCGGCGCACGCGTACCCGCCGCCTACGACGGACAGGAGATGCCGGCCGTCAGCACGGGCATCGTGGCGGAGGAGGTCGCACGGGGTGACTTCAACCTCTCCTACGGCGTGCTGATGCCGGCGCTCTGCGGCGAGGTGCTGCGCGAGCACGCGGCCGAACGCGTCAAGCGCGAGTGGATGGCGCCGATGGCGCGCGGCGAAGCGGTGGTCGGCCTGGCGCTGACCGAGCCCGGCTCCGGCTCCGACGCTAAGGAGATGCGCTCGACGGCGCGGCGCGACGGCGACGAATGGGTGCTGAACGGCGAGAAGACCGGCGTCTCGCTGATGATGGCGGCCGACGCGCTCGTGCTCTTCGCCAAGACCGACCCCGCCGCCGGCGCCCGCGGCGTCTCCGCCTTTCTCGTGCCGACCGCCTTGCCCGGCGTCTCGCGTACGCCGCTGGTGGACATGGGCAGCCGCGGCATTCAGCGCGGCAGCATCTTCATGGACGAGGTGCGCCTGCCCGCCGATTACCTGCTGGGCGAGCTGAACAAGGGCTTCTACCAGGTGATGCAGGGCTTCGACTTCAGCCGCAGCATCATTGGCCTGATGTGCCTCGGCGCGGCCGCGATCACGCTCGACGAGACGATGGCCTACGTCAAGCAGCGGCAGGCGTTCGGCCGGCCGCTGGCACAGTTCGAAGGTGTCTCCTTCCCGATCGCCGAGCACGCCGCGCACATCGAAGCGGCGAAGTGGCTCTGCTACCGCGGTCTCTGGCTCAAAGACGCCGGCCTGCCGCACACCAAAGAGGCGGCGATGGCGAAGTACCTGGCGCCGAAGACCGCCGTGGACGCCATCCACGAGTGCCTGCTGCTGCACGGCCACTACGGCTACACGCAGGAGCTGCCGATCGAGCAACGGCTGCGCGACGTGATCGGCTTGGAGATCGGCGACGGCACGGCGCAGGTTTCGAAGATCATCATCGCCCGCGAGCTGATGGGCCGCGAATCGCTGCCGTACTGACCGGCGCAGCCGCGTCGCACGATCCGGCAAGAGGCGCTTAGAGGCTTCCCATTCGCGAGGGAGATTCGTTACGCAATGCCCGCAGGGTGCGGCGCCGTTCGGCGGCATGCGATACTCGACTTGCGAAGGGCACTAACTTCTGGCAGCCCGTGAGGAACCAATAGCTATCGTGAGCGCGCGAACGGCAGCAGCTACCCGACTGATCGGCCGCTGGCTGGAGCCAAACCCGCACAAACCTGGAGCGGCGGAGTGGCGTATCAGATTCACCGGCCTGCCGGTTTGGCGGATCGTGGGCCAGCTTGCGGTCGAGGCCTGCGGCGATGACCCGGCGGCTTACCGTGCCATCATCGACGGTGATGTCTCCCGCGAATTGATTGAACGTGTTGCCACGTATTACGATGTCGCGGCCGAGGCGATCGAGGCGGCGCTCGCCTATGCCGGGCGCCATCCTGATGCGGTCATCTCGCGCCTGGTGCTGGACCGCGCGGCGCTGCCAGGCTAATGCGTGGCAGCATTCCTGATCGATGAACACGTCACGCCTCGCCTGCGCGAGCCGCTCTCCCAGCGCGGCCATTCGGCGTTCCACGTGCGAGCGCTCGGATTGGCGGGTGTGCGCGACGCCTCAATCCTGCTCATCGCCGCCGGGCGCGGCCTGATCCTGGTCACCGAGAACCACCAGGACTTCCTCACCCTGCATGAGGCATGGCAGGCGTGGACCCGCGCCTGGCGGCTTTCGCCGGCGCCGGTTCACTCGGGGATTCTGACGATCCCGCAGCTCCCGGTTGCGCGGCTCGATGAAACGGCGGCGGCTATCGCGCAGCTTGTCGGCTCAGGCAGACCATTTGCAAACGCACTGCACCGCTGGAGTATCAGCCGCGGCTGGCAGCTTCACCCGGTCTAGGGCGTGTCTGGTGAATCACTTGGGGAGCCACAGCAGTAATGCGGCAATCACCACCATGGCGCGGTAGTTCCAGCCTCGCTTGTCGTAGCGGGTG
>Ga0070730_10000278_pt1 | contig 65336 bp, 48 predicted proteins | sample Coa_R1_3_FD_66447 | JGI IMG/M metagenome (GOLD analysis project Ga0070730, IMG submission 66447) | Surface soil microbial communities from Centralia Pennsylvania, which are recovering from an underground coalmine fire - Coalmine... | ecosystem: Environmental > Terrestrial > Soil > Unclassified ... | reverse complement strand
ACTGCGCGCAGTTCTGGCGATACAACTTCGCGCCTGCAGCCTGCGCTCCAGGATTCGCGTCAAATGGATTCTGCCGCTGGCGGTCTTTTTCCGGCACTCTGGCTGTCCATAAGCCATCGCCCACGCCGGCGAATACCAGGGTAGCCGAGGATGCAATGATTGCAATAGAAAGAAAACGTTTCAGCATCTCTTATCCCCTCAGCTTCCGGAATGCCTGGTCAATCTCCCAGGAAACGCCGAAGCGCACCAGCACTCCGTGGCTGTTCTGGTTCAGTCCGAACGAAGGAGAAACAGTAAATGCCGGCCCGGCGGGAGTACGAAAATTCACCAGCGGCCCAAGATAATGCGCCGTCTCCGCGAGGCCCACACTGTTACGGTCACCCAGACCGCCATACAATTCCGTGCCCAGACTGAAGTTTTCGCGACAGAAGACACAAGCTTTGGGGCTGGCCAGCAGAGACAGCGGACGACTTACGCCCATGGCGTATCCAAACTCCCAGGGATTCGCCCCGTTCAGCTTCTTTTCCGCAATCAGGTTTTCCGCGACGTTCCAGCCTTTGAAATTGCTGGACAAGATCAGCTTGAGTTCGGCCTCGCGCTCCTTTTCGCCGCGGTTATTCCGGGCCAGGAAATCGGCCCGCACATCATGGCCCACGACCTCGAGCAGAGATTTATCGGCGCTATTGATGTTTTCAAATTCCACATAGAGCACCGGGTTGATCCAGTGCTCGCTCAGCAGAGGGCGAATACGGTTTTCAAAACGGAAGCCGGTAAATACGGTGCTCTCGTCGGAGGTGGTCTGGCCGTCCAGATACACTTCGCTGGTCCACCAGGTTTTTACTCCGTATTCAAACTCAAAAGCTTCGCCGGTAAAAGTGTGCCCGCCCTGGGGAAAACCAGATGTTGATTTCAGGGCCAGTTCCAGATTGCCCGGCTCCTCCATCTGGTGCGAATAGGTAATCAGATAGGTCTCCTGAGCGCGGCCATGAACGGACAGCGCCATTACCATGGCGGACAGCAAAACGGCGGCCCAGGCTCTCTTCAGTAACACGCAACAACCTCCCAAATTCATAATTTTGAAATTGAAATTGAAATTCATTTTCAAAATCACAAAAGCAGCTTATCCGATTTTTGAGGGTTGCGTCAATGAGCAAAATAACGGACGACGTCACCATCGTCCATCAAGAGCCTTTTTCATCATTCAACGGAATTTTGGGGCAAAAAGGATTACTCGTATCGCAATGCTTCAATAGGATCAAGGCGGGAGGCCTTCACCGCGGGCAGCATGCCGCTCACAATTCCCACCACCACCAGGATTCCCACGGAAACCGTAAGATGCATTGGCGAGATGGTCAAATGGATATCGGCATCCTGGGCATTTTTGGCCACCATGCTGTAGAGAGGAATGGTTCCCACGATAAAGGAAATGGCATAGGCCAGCACAATGCCCAGAAGGCCGCCAGCCAGGGTGATAGCAAGCGCCTCGGCCAGGAATTGGAACAAAATGTCACGCCGGCGTGCGCCCAGGGCTTTTTCCACGCCAATCTCGCGCGTCCGCTGCGTCACCGAGACCAGCATGATATTCATCAAACCAACGCCGCCGATGCCCAGCGTCAGCGTGCCGATAAAGGCCAGCAGCACCTGCAGGCAAATGGTGACGATGTCCCAGTTGTTCACGTTCTTCATCGCGTTCCAGATGAAAACGGCGCGCTCGTCTTTGGGATTGAAGCTGTGTGTGGCAGCCAGCACGCCGCGGATGTTGCTTTCAATCTTCAGATATTCAGTGCCGTCATAATCAACCCAAATGCCGTCAAGATAATGTATGTCCTTGAGGTTGCCCGCCGCGCTGTATGGAATGTACACGATGCGATTGATGTCGTCGTCGCCTTCCTGCATCTTGGGGGCCAGCACTCCGATCACCTCAAAACTCACGCCTTTCAGGCGGATACTCTCACCCACGGCAAACTGTCCGGAAAAGAGTTTGTTTTTGGCTTCCGAGCCGATCACCGCCACGCGAGCTCGCTGCACCTCATCCTCAGGAGTAAAAAACCGGCCGCTTTCGAGTTCGAGTCCGCGGATCAACTGAATCTGGGGGTAGTAGCCGCCCACCGGAAACTGAAACGAGCGATTGTCATGCTGCACGTTGGTATCGATGGACGCCTCCGGAGTGACGTGGCGGAGCTGGCCCACGGCGTCCTCAAGATGCTGTAAATCGTCGAGAGTAAAGCGGGTTTGCGTGCCCGCTTTCATGCCGCCGGCCTGGAGTGAACTGCGTCCAGGAAAAATTCCCATCATCTGAATGCCGTAATTGGCCGAGATATTGTGCAGTGCGCGGCCAAACCCAGCGCCGTAGGCCAGCAGAAGCACCACGGTGGCGATTCCCCAGGCCATGCCCAGCATGGTGAGCGCAGTGCGCCGGCGGTTGTGGCGCATGGCGTCCCATGCCTGACCCAGCAGATCGTGAATCACGGCTACTCCCTCCTCAGCGCTTCCACCGGCTGCAGAATGGCTGCTTTGCGCGCGGGATACAGGCCGGAAGCAATGCCAGCCAGCATCAGAGCGGCCATGGCGACCGCCGCCGAGGCCGGCACAATATGCGGCGGATCAAAAAAGGGCGGAAGCGGAATCAGCTTCATCGTCAGCATGAATCCTTCGGTCAGGGCAATCCCAATGCCGCCGCTCAACCCGGTGAGGAGTGCGCCTTCGATAAAGAACTGCATGAGTATGCTGCGGTGCGTGGCCCCCAAAGCCTTCATCAGGCCGATTTCGCGAGTGCGCTCGGTCACCGAGACCAGCATGATATTGATGATGCCGATCGCGCCCAGCAGCAGGGTCACCAGACCAACGCCGCCGAGAAAAATGTCCATAGCGGTAAAGATCCGCCCCACCATCTCGGAATTCTTGACCGTGTCCCAGTTATTGAAGGCGTCAGGATTATTGGGATCAAATCCGTGATTGCGGCCAAGTATCCGGTGGACCTGCTCGAGGGCCGCCGCATGCTGGTCATGGCTAACGGGCCGCAGGTTCATCACGCTCATGTCATTGATCGTGTTCCCTGTTTTGAGCGGGAAAAACGTGCGCATGGTGCTGAAGGGCATATAGAGGCGGACATTATTCATATTATTTTCCTGCCGCCCGGAATTTTGCAGTACGCCCACCACCTCAAAACGCACGCCGTTGATCACGATAAAGCTGCCGATCGCGGGATGCCCGGGAAACAGGTTCTTCATCATCTGGTAGCCGAGAACGCACACTGCCCGCCGCTGCTCCTCGTCACGTTCGTTCAGCCACCGCCCTTCCCCCATGGGCAGATAGCGGATTTGGGCAAAGTTGGGCAGAGTGCCGGTGACCGTGCTGCTGGAACTGGCAAACTCGCTCACCGCCCGCAGGTCGTTGCGATTGATGATGGGCGCCACGTCCCGCACCAGCGTGGCTTCCCGCTTGATATCGAGGTAATCCTGCCAGTTAAGGGAGTAGGGCTTCATGCCCTGGTGCTGTCCGGAAACCGCCGGAATGGTTCCACCCCAGAGAAAAATCACGTCTTCGCCGATATTGGCCATGTTCTTCTGCTGGCCGGAGCGGAAGCCCTCGCCCAGCCCGATCAGCAGCAAAAGTGAACCCACACCCCAGGCAATGCCGAACATCGTGAGAAACGAGCGCAGCTTGTGCGCCCACAGGGTCCGCATGACCTGGCCGAAAATGTCCAGCGCCATTCTCATGGATAAAGGCTCATACGCTTGGGAAGAGCGTTCGGTTCCAATCAGTTTAGACTCGCCAGGACCAGATTTGGTCATCGTGAACGCGAAAATTTGTGATGAGCGCGGTTCGAAGAAAAAAGATAACATCCAGCATGCTCAATCGACGGGAATTTACCCTCAATGTGCTGGGAGGAGCTATTGCTGTGGCTGCCGCCCGGCTCCCGATATCCAGACTGCCGGTGCCTGCTCCACAAGGAAAATCGCTCCTCGATCTGCAGCAGGCGTTTCTTGATCTGCGGTTCGGCATGTTCATCCACCTGAACATGGCCACATTTCAACAGCGCGAATGGGGTGATCCCAAGGCATCTCCGCAACTGTTCAACCCGGCGCATCTGGATACTGATCAATGGGCGCGTGCCGCCCGTTCGGCGGGCATGACCTATGGTTGTTTGACCACCAAGCATCATGACGGGTTCTGCCTCTGGCCGACCGCCACCAGTAGTCCCAGCGTCAGGAATGCCGCTTTTCAGCACGACATCGTCCGCGCCTACGCGGATTCATTTCGCCAGCAGGGACTGAAAGTCTGCCTGTATTTCTCCATCCTTGACCTTCGAGCGGATATCCGGCCCTACCAGGTGACGCGGCAAAAAATCGATATGATCAAGGCGCAGCTCACGGAATTGCTGACTGGCTACGGTGAAGTCACGGCGTTGATTTTCGACGGCTGGAACGCTTCCTGGAGCCGGCTGACGTATGACCAGGTGCCGTTTCGCGAGATCTACGATCACATCAAAAAGCTCCAGCCCAATTGCCTGGTCACCGACCATAATGCCGGGCAATATCCCGGCGCGGCGCTCTATTACACCGACATCAAGCAATATGAGCAGCACGCCGGCCAGAAACTTGCCGCCGAGAGCCTGGTGCCCTCGCAATCGGGAACCACCCTGCAAAGCGAGTGGTTCTGGAAGCAGGATTTCCCCACGCAGGAACTCTGCCCGGTGAAGGAAATCGTGCAGGAATGGCTGGTTCCCTTCAATGAACGCCACTGCAATCTGATCCTGAATGTCGCACCCAATCGAGATGGCCGATTCGATCAGAATGCGCTCGACCGGCTCGCGGAAATCGGCAAGGCGTGGAAGCATCCCGGGCCAGCGCCCAGGCTGGCGCCGTCCGTGATCATCACCACGCCGAACCTGGCGTTTGCCCGGCGCTCGTTCGCCAGCAGCAGCGCCGATGTCCATGGCCCCGATCTGGCGAATGACAACAAATTCTCCAGCTACTGGAGCCTCGACGACGGACAAACCTCGGGATGGCTCGAAATTGCCTTCGACAGCCCGACTGCATTCAATACCGTTGCCATAGTGGAACCCTGCTATCTAAATCAATACGGCGCCAACAGCCGAATTGCGGCTTACCACGTCCAGCGCTGGAATGGCGGCAAGTGGGTCGACATCGTGAGTGGACGCGTCCCGGTTGCTTTCCAATTCCATCAGTTCGAACGAGTCATTGCGGAACGAGTTCGCGTGACACTGGAAAGCTCCGGGGAGGTCCCCGGTATCGCCGATTTTGCCATCTACGATGAGCCGGTATAGCGCTTTACAAGGTATAGACTTCCATAGACTTCCTCGGGGCCCGGCGTTTTGGGCGTTGATCAGACGGTCCAGCGGAGTAAAAGGATTAGTTACAGTTCCCGCCGGCCTTCCATGGCTTTGAGCATGGTGACCTCGTCGGCGTACTCAATATCGCTTCCGGCGGGAATGCCGGTGGCAATGCGCGTGACTTTCACTCCGGGGCGCTTGAGCAGGTGCGTGAGATGGACGGCGGTCGCCTCGCCTTCCATGGTGGGATTGGTGGCAATGATGATTTCATCTACGCTGCCGCTCTCGATTCGCTTCAGCAGCGAGGGAATGCGCAACTGATCCGGACCCACGCCGTGCAGTGGAGAGAGCGCGCCGTGCAGCACATGATAGACGCCGCTATAGGAGCGCGTCTTCTCGATGGCGGCAATGTTGGTAGGCTCTTCCACCACGCATACCAGGCGCTGATTACGGGTGGAACTGGCGCAGTAGGTACATGGGTCAACATCTGTAATGTTGTTACATACCGAGCATAAATGAAGTTTTTCTTTAAGATTGCGGATGGCCGCTCCCAGCGACTCCGCGTCTTCGGGACTGGAGCGCAGAATGTGGAACGCCATGCGCTGGGCGCTCTTGCTGCCCACACCCGGCAGCTTTTTGAGTTCATCGATTAGTTGGGCCATGGGCCCGGCAAACTTTGTCACGAAAGCCTCTAAATTCCCGGAATACCCAGTCCACCCAGCATTCCGCCGACACTGGCCTGCATGGCCTGATCAACCTTGCGGCTGGCTTCGTTCACGGCGGCAGTGACCAGGTCCTGAAGCATCTCCACGTCACCGCCTTTTACGGCTTCCGGATCAATATGAGTTTCCAAAAGCTGCTTCTGCCCATTCATTTTTACGGTAACAGCGCCGCCACCCGCCGAGGCTTCCACCACCGTCTGCTTCATCTTTTGCTGCAGGGCTTCGGCCTGCTTTTGCGCCTGCTGCAGCATGTCCTGAAACTGGCGCGGATCAAAACCACCCATGGCTACTCCTAATTCTTATCGCGATAATCGATGACTGTCCGAATTTCTGCTCCAAACTTTTCCCGCATCCGGCGGACGATGGGATCTTCCGCCGCGCGGCTGCGCGCACTCGTACCGTTGCCCGCCGGACGGGACACAATCGGCGCCGCACCATTCGCTGGAGCTCCGCTGACCAAAACGATCTTTACCTGCCGCCCCGCAATGGCGCTGGCTGCGGCATTGGCCGCAAGTTTCTGCGCCTGCCCCAAGAGAACACCGAATACTGAAGCTGGCTTGGCTATGGTTATCGCAAGCTCATCGTTCTTAAGTACCGCGCTGCCGGTTTCCAGAACCGCGGCCAGAGTGCTGAATCCGGCGCTTTCCAGCTCACTGATCACGTAACCCAGAATTCTTCCTTCATCTCCCGTTAACTCGGGCGCTTCCACGGCCACGGCAGTTGCCACTACTGACTGGGCCTGCACTTGCGCCTGCGGCGTCTCTACCTGTATTGAAGGAGCTGATGACATCTCCGGCTCGGGAACGCGAGTTTTCCGTGTGCGGTCCGCCTCAAAAGGAGAAATGCTCTCGGTTTTTTGAGCAGCAGCCGATGGGCTGCCTGACCGCGCGGGAGCAACTGGAGGAGCAAACGCGGACTTAGTTGCCACAGTGTTAGGTTTGCCGGTCTCGATTTGCGACGGCCCCTTTTGACCTTCCGCTGCGAGCTGGCTCAGCACCTGCTCTAAAGGCAGAATGCGCTGCGCATGGACCATCTTCAGCACGCCCAGTTCCAGATGAAAGCGCTGCTCCTGCCGGTAACCCAGTTCATCGTGCGTGCGCAGCATAATTTGCAAAAAGCGCGCCAGATCTTCTTCGCTGAACTGCCCAGCCACCCGGGCTGCGCGCTGCCGTTCGTCGTGCGAGACCTGCAAAACCGCAGAATCGCTTCCCGCAACCTTCGCAACCAAAGTATTCCGCAGAAAACGCACCAGCTGTTTGGAAAAGTGCGCCGGATTCTGACCTTCCATCATGAGCCGATCCAGCAATCGCAGAGCATCTTCACTGGAACTGCGCGCCACTGAGTCCATGAGGCGCTCCAGAATCTCCGACCCCACCGAACCCACCAGTCCACGCACCTGATCAGCGCTCAAACTGGCGCCGCAGCAGGCAATTGCCTGGTCCATGATGGAAAGCGCATCGCGCATGGAGCCATCACCCGCCTCGGCGAGGACGGCAATCGCCTCACCATCCACCTGAATGCCCTCCCGGCCCGCGATATCGCCCAGCTGGCCAACAATATCGTCAAACTTTACGGCATGAAAGCTGAAGTGCTGGCAGCGTGAGCGGATGGTCTGCGGAATATCTTCCGGCGCCGTGGTGGCCATCATAAAGACGATGTGGGCCGGCGGCTCTTCCAAAGTCTTGAGCAGCGCATTGAAGGCTGCATCGGTGATCTGATGGGCCTCATCGAGAATATAGATTTTGAAGCGATCGCGCGCCGGACGATAACGCGCTGCTTCGCGCAGTTCGCGAATCTCGTCGATGCCGCGGTTCGTGGCCGCGTCAATCTCAATCACATCCACCGAGCTGCCGGCGCGAACTTCGCGGCAGGAGTCGCACTCGCCGCAGGGTTCGGCAGCGGGCGTTTCCGAGCTGCGGCAGTTCAGGGCCATGGCCAGGATACGCGCAATGGTCGTCTTTCCAATACCGCGATGGCCGCTGAAAATGTAGCCGTGCGCGATACGCTGCTGCTCGATGGCGTTTTTAAGAGTGCGCGTGACGTGGTCCTGCCCGATCACATCAGAAAATCGCTGGGGCCGGTATTTGCGCGCAAGAACCTGATAGCTCATGGAAAACTCGATTATAAACCTTACAGATGTTTGCTGATTTTCCCACAGGCCGGTTGAGGCAGCTTCTTGCGGCTTGCAAGCAAAAGGGGCGCCATGAATGACGCCCCTCGCAGGAATCAAGAAATCTGTGCTTTACGGCGCTTCGATCAGCTCCATTTTGCCGTCCCTGGTGCGATGCAGTACCTTCACCAGGCCCTGCAAATCACGGAAGACAAAGACTTCCCGGTCGCGGAATTCCGCTTCTTTTACGGCCTCTTCGACCGTTAGCGGCTTAAAGGAAACGGAATCGGCGCTTTTGACCACATGGGCTTCGGTAAATTTGATGACACCAGGAAATGAATGGACCATCACCGGGGCTGCGGCCTTGGGGGCCGGACTCACGGCAACGGCGAAGGCGTTCTGCCCGGCTGGCCGCTGCTCCAGTTTTTTTTGTGCCTGGCGCTTTTTACTTTTCCACCGGGTTTTGTATTTCACTGCCTGGCGTTCAATGCGGTCCAGCGCGCTGCTCACGGCGACGCTCATTTCGGACTCTTCCGCCAGACCCACAATCGCGGGATGATTGCGCACGGCAACCGTAATCTCCGCGATATGCCGGTGCTTGCTGGCGGAAAGAATTACGTGGGTATCAAAAATGCTGCCCAGAAGTTTTTCAATTTTTTTAATTCCGGCATCGACCTGAGTGCGGATTAGAGGAGTGATTTCAAACTGCCGGCCCGTGTATTCGACGTTCATTGATTTCCTCCCTGGTTCTCTTATAAAGTCCTGACGCGGTCCCGCTGAGAGCGGCTAGCCGGTACAGGCAGTCACGAACAGCGCCAGCCCCGAGCGGCCGCGCTGAACTGTTTCAGTTTTTGACCCTCCTTTGATGTGTGCTGGGAATTTTCATGTCTTCCCGATATTTTGCAACCGTTCGCCGCGTCACATCAATGCCCTGCGACTGTAAAATGCGGGTGATCTGTTCATCGGTAAGCGGCTTTGCCGGGTCTTCTTCTTCAATCAGCTTCTTCACCCGCCGCTTGAGTATGAGCAGCGAAGTGCCAGCCCCTTCCGGGCCCTGCACGCTTTCAGAAAAGAAATACCGCAGCTCAAACACACCCTGCGGCGTGTGCACATACTTGTTGGAAACCGCGCGGCTCACCGTGGAAGGATGCACGCCAATCTCCTCGGCAACTTCCTTAATCATCATAGGCTTGAGCAGATCAATGCCGTGATCCAGAAACTCGCGCTGGCGAGCGATGATCGTATAGCAAACCTTTAAGATGGTCTGCCTGCGCTGCTCAATGTTTTTAATGAGTTGCACGGCGGATTTATAGCGGTCCTTCACATAATTACGGACATCTTTTTCCACCTCCGTGCCCTGGTGCAGCATCTTGCGATATCGCGGACTGACTCTGAGCTGCGGCAGGTCCTCGTCATTCATCAGCACCAGATACTCATCACCATGCTTGATAAAAGCCACATCCGGTTCGATCAGCCTGGTTTCCACCGTGTTGTATCCCAACCCGGGCTTGGGATTCAGTGTGCGGATGAACTCATGCGCCTGAGTTACAGATTCCAGAGGGCGGGCGATTGCTTTGGCGATTTCCTTGTACTGCTTGTTCACGAGCGACAACAGATGGCCATCCACGATCTTGACTGCGTCTTCAATGACCTGATCGTTCTCCGGGTCCTCGCTGCCTTCCACATAGCGCGTGGCCTGCAAATGCTGAAGCTGGGCCAGAATACACTCGCGCAAATCCTTCGCGGCCACTCCTGGAGGATCGAACTGCCGCACCAGAGCAATAGCTTCCCGCAGATGTTCGCGGGTAAACGGCGCTGCCGGAACCACACCATTTTTGTGCTCCGCTCCATCGGCACCGGGCGTCGATGCATGAGAGACAACAAGCTGAAGGCTGGCTGAATCCGGGTGCGTATCAGGTATTTCCATTGCAGTCCGGAACTCCGCAGGGGAGGCTGCCGGAACTATCGCATCCCCAGGCTCTTCAAGCAGTGCGGGAACCGCACCCATAAGTTCGTCTTCACTGGCCGTAAGATAGCCGTCTTCATTGAGATTGCCAATCACCAGCTCCGCCGCCGCATAGACCTGTGGCGACACATTCACCGAGCCAAGCTGCCACACGAGATGGTCGGTGAGGTTCTGCGGGCGAGAAAGAAAATTCTCAAAAGAAGGACGCTCAATCTCTTCGAGATCAGCCGAGCTGCGATATCCCGGATCCAGATAATCGCGAAAGAACGAACCAAAGTCTATTTCGTCGAACGGGTCCTTTTTTTCATCTTTCGGCGCGGAATCCGGGGCCTGGCGCTCCTGCGCCTCTTCGCGTTCCCGGGCTTCTTCGCGCTTTGACACTTCGTCCAGCATAGGGACGGAAGGGTCAAACTCCTCCAGAACCGGATTCTCAACCATCTCGGTATTGATCATCTCCTTAAGCTCAAGCTTGTTGAGCGCGAGCACGCTCACCATCTGCACGAGCCCAGGGGTAAGGATCTGCTTTTGCGAAACCCTGAGATTAAGTTTGTTCTGGAGCAATACCATCTGTCTTCAGTCTAACTCCGCCTGGCCTGTTTTGGGGACATGGAATGAGTACCGTCGTAATTTGGCATTCCTAAACAAAATTAAATGAGCGCGTCCAGGACATTTCATGCTATCGATTTTCCGCCCAGGGCCCGGTCGTGCTTTACACAAACGAGAAACTTTCCCCTAAATAGACGCGCTTTACCTCCGGGTCGTTGCCGAGCTGTTCCGGCGTTCCCGTCCTGAAGATGCGCCCTTCATTAATTATGTAGGCGCGGTCCGTGACGGAAAGGGTCTCTCGCACATTGTGGTCCGTAATCAGGACGCCGATTCCACTGGCTTTCAGATCAAAGATTATCTTCTGCAGGTCGAGTACGGCAATCGGGTCTATACCGGAAAAAGGCTCGTCCAGAAGGATAAATTTGGGCGAAATACACAGGGCGCGGGCAATTTCCACGCGGCGCCGTTCGCCGCCGGAAAGCGCATACCCCATATTGTTCCGAATATGCCCCAACCCAAGCTCGTCAATCAGGCGGTCGCGTTTTTGCCGCCTCTCCTGCCAGGACACGGGCTGCACCTCCAGCACCGCCATGATATTTTCTTCCACGGTGAGTTTGCGAAACACCGATGGCTCCTGAGGCAGATAACTGATTCCATAATTGCGCGCGCGCAGATACATGGGCACGCTGCTGATGTCTTCGCCATCCAGCAAAATTCGTCCGCTGTCCGGCGGAATCAATCCCACAGTCATGTAGAAAGTGGTGGTTTTACCTGCCCCGTTGGGGCCAAGCAGTCCTACAACTTCTGATTGATTGACGTGAAGGCTTATCCCGTTGACTACCCTGCGTCTGCGGTACGATTTCGCGATTTCGTCCGTGGCCAGGGTCTGCATCTACTTCTTGCTCGCGTTTCGTATCCGGGTTTGAATGAGATTTTGAGATTTTTCCTTGCTGACTACGAGCACCCTATCATCCGAGGAAAAGAAAGTCAACGAATCGCCGGTAATCTGGCCGTGTTCGGCATCAAAAATGCTAGGGCGATTGCCATCGGACGCCGTAAGCACGAACTTTTGCTCCTGCGCCGTGTAAAGCAGTTGATTGCCCGTGGCTTTTCGCATGCCCTGATCAATCCGGATGTCGCCCTGCGCCAGAATATGGTCGAGCTGGCTCGCCGCGTCGCTGCCCTGATTCCCTCGCGAGCGCAGGAAAACCTGAATCATATCCGCGGTCATCGTGGTCTGCGCCGACTGCACCAGGACATTTTTTGTGAAAACGGCCTTGCGGTCGGCATCCACGTACGTAAGTTTGTCCGAGGTTACATTCATCGGCGTGGCCTTGCCGCTTTTGTCGGTTTGAACAAAGACCGAATGAACACGGCCCGACGGATTCGCCATGGCTTGCAGGCTGCGATGAGCGCGATCAAAAGTGATGACCGGAGCATCCACCACATCGGCAGCGCGCCAGAGCCGTGCGGCAGTGAACGTGGCCAGCTCGGAAGCACGATTGGCGGTCATACTGTCACCGGTGATATGAATGGGATCGGACGAAGCCAGCAAGGCGCCCCCCGGCTGGGGCTTTGCTTCCGTGTAGGTCGCCTTCACACTGCCCCGCGCCAGCGCATTCCCCGTCTGGCGGTTCAGCTGGACTGAATCGGCCGTAAGGCTTACGCCTGAATCCACGATCCGTGGTGAGCCGCCGAGCACAATGTTCTCATCGCTCGCTGTATAACGAGCGTGATCGGCAAAGGCCGTCCTCGTCCCTTCCTGATAGCGAAAATCTCCCGTCTGATCAACGGATACGACGGCGCCCTGCTCGTTGAATTGAGCCGTAACCTCGCGACTGGTGGAAACCCGATCAGGATTGCCCTGCGTGGATGAAACCACTTTGGCTCCAGGGCTTCCATAGACCGAGTTAAGCCGATTGCCTGCCCCAAACTTTCCTTCCAACTGCCCAGCTGTAATGACCGTGGTGTTCTGCCCCTGGGCGAGCTCCACCTGCCCGGATCCTCCCGATGTTACGGCCCGCTCCGGGTTTCTGCCATTGGGTATGAAGAGATCCAAAGCCGCAGTCGTGATCCGTTGTGACCTGCCGGGAACACCCTGCGTAAGCTCAACCGAATCTTCACCCCGTGCCTTGATGATCCGATTGTCCGGACCAAAATCCGCCAGCACGCGGCCAGCTCTGCCCTTCGCAGGCGAGTCTCCTCTGCGTTCAAATGCCACTCCACCGGAAAGCATTGCGGAGCGAACCTGGTTGTCCGCACTCATCACCATTTCGCCTGCGGGTGCGCTTACGTCAAAGCCTTTGGCTCCCACCTGAGCAGCTTGTACATTTCCCTCACCAAGAACTCGATCAATATTGTTGTCGCCTCGCAGCAAAACGGTAATTTTGTCGGCGCGCAGGGATCGGTCCGGCTGCTCCACCCGCGCGGCGTGCAGGACCATCCGGCGAGGCTCTTTGGTAAGAATGGCGCTCTGGCCGGTGATAGTCGCCCTTTGCTTTGCCGTGCTGTTGATCACCACGGAAGATCTGAGAATCAGCTCGCTGCTGTGCGAATCATAAAGGGCGCCCACGGCCGAACCACTGGCCTCAGGGACGCGAAATTCAATCTTCTGGTCCGTCTGCGCCTGGCCGCTCCTGCGATTGAAGGTTAGTCCGCTGGTCTTTACGTGGATCAGATTTTTCATCTCGCCCGTGGAAGCAGCAGCAGGCAGCTCCGACTCCAGATCAATCTGCACCTCTCCTTTGGAAATTACATTTTCTGTAACCGGGTCATACTCAAAGTCGGAGCCTGAGATTTGATCGGCGCGGTTTCCCTCGCGTCCGTAGATGATGATGGTGACATCATGCAGCTCGGCGCGCCCTCCATCCTTATATTGCTGGGCGCTCACTGCATGGAGCGTGTAAAGGGTCCGGCCGCCCTGGGACTGAGAAAATGTAAACCCTTTGGCGCTTTGATTGACTCCGGAAGGAATAGGAGCAGAAGTAATCACAACATTACCGCGGATACTGAGAAGATTGTGCACATAAACGGCACACACCCCCAGAACCATAAGTATGGCTCCGCCGGCAAAAAATCTCCTGAGCAGCCTGGGATTCAGGGGCATCTGCTCAATATTAGCAGGAGAAAATCGTCTTAGCTCTTCCAGACCAAAGTACCCGCCACCATGTCATGCAGGCCCTGCTTGCGGTCAGTAAAAGCAACAATGACATACAGCAGAAAACACACCAGGTGCGACAGAGACTTGGCGAAAAAGCGTCCGCTGGCCCGGCCGAAGGAGATGCGGTTCCCTTCGAGGTCTGTAACCTTCAAATGCAGAATGCGCTTGCCGATGGTTCCCTGCCAGGAGGAGCTGGTCAACAGCGCCTCATAAAGCCACGGCATACACAGAACAGCCAACACAATCAGGGGCAGAGTGGTGAATACCCAGGCAGGGGGCTGGTCTTCCCAGCCGGACTGCGCAGTTCTTATTATGGATGGCAGTAAAAACACAACCGCAAGTGGAATCATCGGCAGTCCCACGATGATTCCATCGATAAAATGCGCCAAAACACGAATCCAAAAGCCAGCATACGGTGTAGCCGCAGCCGGAACCATGGGAGCCACGGAGGCCGGCATTTGCGGTACAGGAACCGAGGTTCTCCCTGTGGGAGGCGCAGGCATCTGCGCTTCCATGCTGGCGCCGCATTTCAGGCAGAAAGACGCATGGACCGGGTTCTGAGTGCCGCATTTAGAACAGAAAATAGTCGTGTTGTCGGCCATAGCAACGCACTATACATTTAACGAAGTTTATCCGCAAACAGGCAGGGCAACCGATATTGCTCTTCGAAAATCTTCCATCACCAGCTCCAGCCCGCCAAAATCCGGGTGCTCGTTCATCGTGAGAGTGAAGGCAAGATCGAGATGGTCCCCGGACTGATAATCGCCATCGGCAAGACGGTCCGCCATGCGCCAGCCCATCGCTTCATAGTTGTAGCTGGGGCTCCCGTCCGGACGGGCCTGATTGATTTTAAATTTAACGTGCTTCTCTTTGATAATTCTGGGGGGAAACACCAGACTGGTATTTCTGCTGGCAAAGACCGGCTGCGGATTTCCCTGTCCAAATGGTTCAAGCTGCTTCAGGGCCTCGTATAGCTCCAGCGTGATCTCACTGAGAGAAATCTCCGCGTCAATTTCCAGTTCAGCAAGTAAATCGTCCGGCGTGAGCCGTGCCTGGGCAAAGGCATCCAGGCGCAGACGCAGTTCAGGCAGCACCGCGCTGGGCAGGGCAAAGCCCACAGCGTGCGCATGGCCGCCAAAGCGGGTAAATAACTCGCGGCAGGACTCCAGCGCATCCAGCAGGTGAAACGCCGCAATGGAGCGTCCGGAACCATGCGCTTCCTCGCCGTCTTTGGCCACAACCAGTGCGGGACGCCCCGTTTTCTCGACCACGCGAGAAGCCACAATGCCGACCACACCGCGATGCCATCCATCACCATCGAACACGAGGCAGAACTTTTCCTTCATCTCCGGCGACGCCGCGAGCTGGGCGTCAATTTCCGAGACAATGCGCGCTTCTTCCTGCTGGCGCTCCAGATTGAGCTGGTTCAGCTTCTCCGCGATCTCACGGCAGCGCTCCGCCGACTTCGAGGTAAACAACTCGATCACATCGCGGGCCACGTCCATTCTTCCCGCGGCATTGATGCGCGGCCCCATGCGAAACCCCACATCGCCCGCCGTAAGTGCCCGCTCTTTATCGGCCAGCCCGGAGACCTCCATCAGCGCTTTGAGGCCGCCATTCACGGGGCGCCGCAGTCCTTCCAGCCCCAGTCTGGTCATGATGCGATTTTCACCAGTCAGCGCGACTGAATCGGCCACCGTGGCAATGGCAACCATCTTGAGAAACGACGGAATCAGTCTGGACTGGTCCGCCATATCTTTAAATCGCGCGAACAGCGACTGCGCCACCTTGAATGCCACTCCGGCGCCGCAAAGCTCCTTGCATGGATATTCACATCCGCTTTGATTGGGATTCAGTACCGCCAGAGCTTTGGGGACACCAGCGCTGGTTTCGGGCAGGTGATGATCGGTGACAATCAGGTCCACGCCCACGCGGCTGGCTGTGTCAGCGGCGGCAAAGGCGCGAATGCCGGTATCCACGCTGATCACCAGCTTTACGCCGGCTGCCGCGGCACGCTCGATCACGTCATCTTTGATCCCGTAACCCTCTTTAATTCGGTGCGGCACGTGAAAATCCGCAGAGCCGCCGCACAGCTCAATCGCCGTCTTGAGGATCACGATGGCGGTTGTGCCGTCTACGTCGTAGTCGCCGTAAATCAGAATTTGCTCGTGGTTCGCGATGGACGCGCTGATACGCTCGACGGCTTCGCTCATGCCGCGCATGAGATACGGGGAATGAAGGCTGTCCAGCGAAGGATTCAGAAACCGTTCAGCATCTTCGCCCGTCTTAATGCCGCGCAGGACGAGCAGACGCGCCAGCAGCGGAGAGAGGTTTGCATCCAGCCGCAGCTTCTCCATTTCGTACGAATCAGGAGTCAGGTATTTCCATAGCATGGCCACTGCGGACTTATTCTTCTTCCTGATCGCTATCGTCGATCAGGATGCCGTCGTAATCGTCCGCCGCATTCTCCAGCCGTTCGAAATTCTCATACCAGTCGGTGGAGAGCTCGTAAAGAAACATTACCCCCTGGCAGGGAAAACCCAGCTGTATATAGCCCACTTTGCCGGCAAAATTGCGCAGCCAGCGCGCCTCTTCGAGGTCTTCTTCGTTCATGTAGTCGATCTCCTGCAGGCGATCGACCAGCAGATCGGCATCTTCCTTGTCGAGTGTGACGTAATTCATGGTCACGAAATTTACGCCTGACGCCTTGGCCAGCTCGACGAAGTCTTTCCACGCATCCGGATGGTCCTCGGTGGCCGGCCAGATCACGCTGGCGACGTCGTCATTGACGTAGGCATTAAACCGGCGCATGCCATGTCCCTCAATAAATGCCACCATGTCATCTTTAATGTTGTGCAGGTCCTGTTCCATGGATTCAAACATCATATCGCGTTCCGCAGGGAGCGGGCAGGGGAAACTGATTTTGGGCAAGCACCCTGGCAGAAATACAGAAGATATGCGGAATGAATGAGCAGGAGAAATACGGCAAAACACAAAGACCCACCGGTTTCCCTGCCACGGCGCTGAGCGCCTAACCGGTGGGCCATTTTGTTTCTGCTGAACCATGCCCGAAACTTGGAGCATGGCAGCAACACATTAGAGAATATTCCGCCCAAAAAGGTTGCCGGGTAAAATTAATCTTATGGGCCTATTCGGCGGAGGCTGTCTGAGGAACCGGCTTCAGTGATCGCACAAAAGTCGCAAATTCCGGGTCTTTGCGCACCGCCCCGAACGCATTGTCCTTGAGTGCATCCCGCACATAGGGGTATCCCTCCTCGCTGGCCTTGGTGAGATATTGCCGACAGTGCTCCATATCGCCTCGGCTTCCGTACATTTTTGCCATGGTGTAATGGAAATAAGCCCTGTCCCCCACGCTGGCCAGCTTAAGCGATACCCCCCCAGCGGGTTTGGGATCGAAAACTCCAGGATCAATACCCAGAGCACGATTGAATTCTTTTACCGCTTGCTCGTAATCTTTGTGAGAAAAGTAGGCGTTGCCCAAATTCGCATGGAAGCTCGCGTTATCGTCCCTGAATTTGATGGCGCGTTTGTATTCCCGGATCGCGGAGCTGTACTGCTTTTGCTGATGATAGGTCACAGCCAAATTGTTGTGCGCCTCGGCATAAGCCCTGTCCAGCTTCACGGCATGTTCGAATTCCTTTTTGGCCTCGTTATAACGCGCCTGCTGAATCCAGCACACACCCAGTTTGTTATGCAGCACGGCGGTATTCGATTTTTTAAGCCCGGCGCGATAATAATCCATCGCATCCAGATAATTCTTCTGCGCGCGCAGGGCATCGCCTTTCTCCTCAAGTTGTGGCGCGGACATATCCGAAGATGGCGCCGGGACATGCGACGCGATCTGCGATGAAGGCTGAATTTGCTGAGCGCCAGGGGAAAGGACGCCTGCAAGCAGCATGATGGCTGCTGAATGACGACTGAAGCACTTCATGGTGGCCTCCCGTTCCTGCGTCTTACGTCCGGCCTGAAGATATCGTGGCAGCTTCAGGTCTTTTATCTTTGGTTCTTATTATCGTCCGATTTATCGTCTTTCGAACCAAATAATCTGCCCCAGAATCCCTTCTTTTTCGACTTGTCCAGGGGAGACTGATGGGCTGTCGTATCGGACTCTCCAGGCGAACTACTCCCATTAGACACCGTTGGCGGCGGCGAAGGCTGCGCTCCCAAATCAAAAATTTTCTGGAAGATATTCCGGTGCTCGGCAATGGTCTGTTCACACGTCTGAGTGGGCTGGGTCCCCTCAATGAAAGCAGCAATGTAGTCATTCGGGCAGGCTGGAGTAGCGATCTGGTTCGTTATCTTATCGAGGGTCAGCTCCACCACGCCATCCGGATGCGAAAAAGGCTTTACGTCAGAATAGCCGGGCAGAGCCGTGGCCTTTTTCATGAACTCGGTCCAGACCGGCAGAGCCAGTTTGGCCCCGCTCAGCTTGATGTCGCTGTAATCATCGTACCCTACCCAGACCAGGCAAAGCAGATTGGAGGTAAATCCGGCAAACCAGGCATCATGCGAACTGCCGGTCTTGCCCGCTGCCGGCGCGGTAAAGCCGCGGCCGCGAACCTCCACCGCCGTGCCGCTGTTAATCACACCCTGCATCATGGTGGTAATCACGAAAGCCACACGCGAGTCCAGCACCTGAGTTTTCTGCGGATGATAGTTTTCCAGCACTTCACCACCGGCGCTGCGGACCGACTTGAGCATGATGGGCGTTATCCGCTGGCCGCCATTGCTGAATACCGTGTAGGCAGACGCCATTTCCATGGGCGTGGCATCATACGACCCCAGGGCCATGGCCGGGGTGGGCTGGACCGTCGAGATTCCCGCGGAACGCGCAAGGCTGGCCACCTTATCGTAGCCAATCATCTCCGCAACCTTGACCGTCGCGTTATTGAGTGACATGGAAAGCGCGAATTGCGCCGTTACCTGCCCCCAGTATTTTTCGCCGTAATTTTTCGGAGCATAGATATCATCGCCATTGGCAAAGGCGGTAGGCGAATCGTCAATCAGCGTTGACGGAGTGAGGACCGGCTGTTCACCTGCAATGGCATTGTTCACTGCTGCCGCGTACACAAAGGGCTTGAAGATGGAGCCGGTTGGCCGCCGGGCAGTCACATGATTAAGCTGGCTGAAGCCATAGTTCCGGCCTCCCACCAGAGCAAGCACGTCTCCCGTATGCGGATCCAAAGCAATCAGCGCAACCTGGGGAATGGGGCCTGGGCGTACTTCCGTTTCGTACTTCCCTTTTCCCGTTTTTACTTTGCGCGTCCGAAGCTTCTTCACCATCTGGTCCACTTCATGGATGCCGCTTTCCACGGCATCGGCGGCTACTTTCTGCAGCGAAGGATCAATGGTCGTGTAAATGCGATATCCGCCGCTGTTCAGCGTCTCTTCCTGATATTTGGACAGCAGCTGCTCGCGAATCAAATCCACGAAGTAAGGCGCGTCGCTGGCTTCCACGTTTTGAGACGCCAGTTTAAGCGGCGTGGCTTTGGCTTTGTCCGCCTGCTCGCGCGTAATGGTGTCGTTTTCGAACATGGCTTCCAGCACCACATTCCGCCGCTCCAGCGCGCGCTCGGGATGGCGATATGGATTAATCATGCTGGGGTGTTGCAGCAGACCGGCCAGCAAAGCCGCTTCGGGCAGGGTAATATCCTTGAGGTCTTTGCCGAAGTAAGACTGAGCTCCCTCACCAAAACCGCGGATGGTAAATGATCCGCGCTGCCCCATGTCCACCTGATTGGCGTAAAGCTCGAATATCTGTTTTTTTGAGAAACGCTGCTCCAGTTCCATGGCAATCAGCATCTCCGTTAGCTTGCGCTTCAGCCGCTTTTCCGGAGAAAGGAAAAACAGCTTTGCCGTCTGCATGGTAATGGTAGAGCCGCCTTCGCTCTTCCCCGAGCGAAGGTCAATCCAGGCGGCATGAGCAATGCGCCAGTAGTTCACTCCACTGTGATGAAAAAAACGGCGGTCTTCAATGGACGTGACCGCGTCCACCATCACTTTGGGAATATCGTCATATTTCACCAGGCGGCGTTTGGAGCGCTGCTGGCTGTCAAAAAGTCCGGTCAGCAGCCGTGGCTCAAGCTCGTAAGCAGAGAGGGCCTCTCCTGAATCCCCACTGGCGGCAATCCGCTCAATCAGCCCCTCTTTGATCCGGACCATCGCGCCTTCAGAGTTGTAATAGGATTCCTGTCCAGGCTTTACTTCGATTCCGTTCGAAAGCAGGCGGTAGGTGCCCATGCGCGACTTGCCCTGCTCTCCCGCCTCCGTATATCCGGCGTGGCGCAGGTAATTTGCGATTTCGTGGGCATCTGCTTTCTGCCCCACGCGCAGACTTCGCGGCTGGGCGTAAATCCTGGCCGTGTTGGCAAAGATCTGCCCGCTCATGCGCTGGTCAACGATTTTTTGATACCGAATGTAATAAAACGCGAAAACACCGAACAAAGCCACGCAAACGACCAAAAAGACCGCTACCAGAGTACGGACCAGGGGACTTCCCAGTCTGCTGCGCAGCTTACTGGAACGAGGAATTTTGACTCGAATGACCAACGGACGATTACCCGCCTTCTTTCTCAGACGCATGGCGGGCCAGTGTGTTACCTGCTGAACTGAGAAGTTCGATTTTCGCTTTCATTATATTCATTTCGGCCCAACGAGAGACGGTCCACCTTTCATGTCCATCTCCCCCGAAGCAGAAGGCCGGCTAAAGCCTGTGCTCTAACTATCCTCTAATCTATGATGCCAGTTTCAACCGGGTTACGCACAGGATCAGGACAAGCAGATTGCCCTGCGAAGATCTTGCGCCCCGGCCCGAGGGGGCCAGGGCTTGTCGCCGGTTTACAGTCGCCGGTTCAGCGAATTGGTGGTAAAGTCCAGATCTACCTGGCGAACCAGCAGATCTACGGTGATTCGGTAATGGACCGTGATGCCAACTCCTCCGGACTGCGAAACGCTGACCTGTTCTTCCCTGAGCGTGATGTCGTGGTTGGAGGCTTTTTGCATGACCATTGCCCGCAGATCGTCATCCGTGGTGCTTTTGTAGCTGGCATGGGCCGCAAGATCGTCGAGATCGTCCTGTAGTTGATAGTTGTTGTAGTACGGCGGAAACATCTTCCAGCCAAAGAAGATTGCTCCCACAATCAGCACGAGAATAAGAAGAATTTTTAGCCGTTCCATATACTGGTCACAACGATACGATTCATGCCTGAACGAGTTGCTTCAAATGGCTTTCAATGCCGCCGATGTTAACATCCTCTGATTTACGTGTCGAGCGGGAAACCACCTCGACTTTCCCTTCCGTAACCTTCTTGCCCACATTGATTCGAAATGGAATGCCCACCAAATCGGCGTCCTTGAATTTAACGCCTGGCCGCTCATCACGATCATCGAGCAACACGTCAAGGCCCTCGGCTTCAAGTTTTTGCGCAATCTCTTCCGCGGTACGCAGCAGGCTGGCGTCGCTCACATTGGTGGGTGTAACTACCACCTGAAACGGGGCGATGGATGCCGGAAGGATAAAGCCATCCTGATCGTTATTTTGCTCGATGGCCGCGGTCAGAATGCGCTCCAGGCCAATACCGTAGCAGCCCATGATCGGCATGACCTCCTTGCCGTCTTTGTCGAGCACGGTTGCGCCCATGGACTGCGTGTACTTGTACCCCAGCTTGAAAATATGGCCGATCTCCATGGCTTTGCCAACTTCCATCGGGCTGCCACACTCCGGACAGCCTTCACCCGGGGAAACATTGCGCAGATCAACCCATTCCGTGGGATAAAAATCGCGTCCCGGCGTGACGTTCTTCAGGTGATAGTTCTCTTTATTGGCGCCGGAAATCAGGTTTTTGCGGCCCTTGAGCGCATTGTCGGCCAGCATCAGGGGCAGTGCCTCCAGAATCAGCCTTTGCGTTTCGCTGCCAGAGGCTCCACCTGAAAGGGCCGGGACCTTCACCGGGCCAAGATACCCCGCTGGCGACATGAACGTCCGCTCAATCTCTTCCGCGTGCATGGGGCGAAATTCTTTTCCGCCCAGGACTGCCGTGAGCTTGGCCTCATTCAGATAATGATCGCCGCGGAGCACCACGATCACCGCACGGGTCTTTTTCTGCGCGGGATTTTTAGGGTCGTCCTCCATCTGCATCAGAGCCAGAGTCTTGATCTTCTGTGTGGGCGAAACACCCAGAAATTTCGAGACCTCTTCAATCGTCTTCATTCCCGGTGTGTGCACCTCTTCTGGTTTGCCCTCGCCCGGCAGGTCCTCGGCGACTGGCAACTGAGAAGTGGCCTTTTCGAGGTTGGCGGCATAGCGGCATTTGCCGCAGCTCGCCACCATATCCTCGCCGGCCTCGGTCATCACCATAAACTCCTGTGACGCTGAGCCGCCCATGGCGCCGGAGTGCGCATCCACCACGGCATACTTCAGTCCGCAGCGGTCAAAAATGCGCCGATAAACCTGATAATGCTTTTCATACGAAGCATCGAGACCTGCAGCATCAATATCGAACGAGTACGAATCCTTCATCATGAACTGGCGCACGCGAATCAGGCCGGACTTGGGGCGCGGCTCGTCGCGAAACTTGGTCTGAATCTGATACCAGATTTGTGGAAGCTGTTTGTAACTGCGCAATTCGCGGCGCGCGATCTCGGTCATAACCTCTTCATGCGTCATGCCCAGGCAGAGGTCGCGACCGCCACGGTCCTTCAGGCGAAACATGTTGTCGCCCATCACCGACCAGCGCCCGCTCGACTCCCACAGCTCCCTCGGATGCAGTGTCGGCAGCAGGAACTCCTGGCCAATCCGGTCCATCTCCTCGCGCACGATTTTGGTAATGCGCAGCATGGCCCGCTGCCCCAAAAACAGATACGAATAGATTCCAGCGGCCAGCTGGCGCACATATCCGGAGCGTACAAGAAACTTGTGGCTGGCGACCTCCGCGTCCGCGGGCGCCTCCCGCAGCGTGGGGATAAACAGTTGTGACCAACGATGCATGAACCCGAATCCTCTCCTGAAGAATTCATCATTGTAACGGATACGCCACACATGCGGGACGAGGGTATTACCGGGCGCCTAAATAACGAGAGCTGTTTGGCTGCCTCTACTCTGCCGCTCCACAAAAACCCGGCATGATTTCTTTAAGCTACAATACCCAGTTCTGCGCGCCAGGAGGTGCAATTCATGCGTCAAGTTGTCCTTTTTCTTTTCCTTACGACTCTGCTGCTGGGCGTGGCTTTTGCCCAAACCAAGCTTCCGCCAGAGCCGAAGTTCGACATCAACAACATCGATAAATCCATTGATCCCTGTGTCGATTTCTATCAGTACTCCTGCTCCAAATGGATCAAAAACAATCCCATTCCGCCGGACTATACGGACTGGGCCAGCTTCTCTGAAGTTCAGGAGCACAATTACGCCATACTGCACGACATCCTCGAGAAAGCCAGCGCCAGTGACCCCAAGCGTACCCCAGTGGAGCAGAAGATTGGCGACCTCTATGCCTCCTGCATGGACGAGAAGACCGTAAACTCTCTCGGCTACAAGCCGCTGCAGCCCGAACTGGACCGCATCGCCGGCGTAAAAGACAAGACGCAGATGATGGAGGTGATCGCGCATGAATCGCTGCTGGGCCCGAATCCCATCTTCGGCTTTGGCCCACAAACCGACTTTCACAACGCGGACCTGACGATCGCCTCCATTGATCAGGGCGGCCTTTCCCTGCCTGACCGCGATTACTACCTCAAAGATGATCCGGACATGCTCACCATCCGCAAGGCGTTCGTCGATCACATGAAAAAGATGTTCACCATGATCGGCCAGACGCCGGAGCAGGCGTCAAAGAGCGCGGACACGGTTCTCAAAGTGGAAACCGCCTTGGCCAAAGCCGCCATGGACCGCACACTACGCCGCGATCCTAAAAATCTCGACCATAAAATGACGCTGGCGGAAGTCTCCGCCATGGCGCCCAACTTTCATCTGGATCGCTATCTGGCCACAGTCAAAAGCCCGGTCTTCAAAGAACTGAATGTTGTCAATCCAGACTACTTTCGCCAGGTGAACTTGATAATTGCGGCCACTCCGCTCGAGGATTGGAAGATCTACATGACCTGGCAGATGATCAACGCCTCCGCTGCCTGGCTTTCCGGCGATTTTGTTCAGGAGGACTTTAAATTCCAGCAGGCGCTCACCGGACAGGAGCAGATTCAGGCGCGATGGAAGCGCTGTACCAATCTTACCGATGGTCTTCTGGGCGAGGCACTCGGCAAAATCTACGTGGACCGCACCTTCGGCGCCGAGGGCAAAGATCGGATGCTGAAGATGGTGGATGCCCTTGAACACGCTCTGCAGCGCGACATTAAAGACCTGCCCTGGATGACTGAAACAACCAGGAAACAGGCGCAGGTCAAACTCGAGGCCATACGCAACAAGATCGGCTTCCCGGATAAATACCGCGACTACAGCAAGCTGGAGATTGTCCGTGGAAATCTGATGGCCGACATCAAAAACGGCACTGAGTTCGAAGCCAATCGCGAAATCCAGAAGATAGAAAAGCCGGTGGACCGGAATGAATGGGGCATGACTCCGCCCACCGTAAACGCATACTACAGCGGCGACAAGAACGAAATTGTCTTCCCTGCCGGCATTTTGCAGCCACCATTTTTTGACCGCTCCATGGACGATGCCGTTAACTTTGGCGGCATCGGCCTGGTGATCGGCCACGAGCTCACGCATGGCTTTGATGATGAAGGCCGCAAGTTCGATCCCAAAGGCAATCTGCGTGACTGGTGGACGCCCAAAGACGGCGAAGAATTCGAAAAGCGCGCCAGCTGCGTGGCGGATGAATACAGCAGCTTCGTCTCGGTGGATGATATCCACCTGAATGGAAAGCTCACTCTGGGCGAAAACACCGCCGATAATGGCGGCGCCCGCATCGCCCTGATGGCCCTGCACGACTACATGGCCCAAACCCAGCAGGACCCCACCAAACTCGCTGACGGCTACACCCCGGACCAGCGTTACTTCCTGGGCTTTGCCCGCGTATGGTGCGAGAACATTACCCCAGAGTTGCTGCGCCTCGGCGCACGCACGGACCCGCATTCACCCGGCAAGTGGCGTGTGAATGGAGTGGTGCGCAATATGCCGGAGTTCCAAAAGGCATTCGGCTGTAAAGCCGGCCAACCCATGGCCCCGCAGAATGCCTGCCGGGTATGGTAAACAGGCCGGCCGTTGCACCTGGCCAATAAGCGGTACTTACGCAGGCAGCATGACCTTTATCGGCTGCTGCCTGCGGGTACGGCGTTACGCAGATAATCGTCGGTCTTGCTGAGCCAGTCCTGGCGCGGCGGATAGAAGATGTCCAAATCCACGGTATCTTCCAGAGCTTCGGCTTTATGCGGCATGTGCGGAGGAATGCACAGCACCTCGCCCGCCGAAACAACAATTTCTTTGCCATCGATCCAGAACTTGAGTGCGCCTTCGAGAATATAGGTGAGCTGCTCGTTCAAATGGCTGTGCTCGGGCACCACCATTCCCTTTTTGAGCAGGACGCGGGCCAGCATCAGGTTCTCACCTGTAATCATCTGGCGACCGAGAAGCGGATTCAGGGCCTCAACTTCAACATCATTCCAGCGGATATGTTTAAGCATGCGCAGTATTGTAGCTTTTTTTCTGGAATCCCGAATCCCGCAGCGGGTGATGGAGCCATTGCAGTAACAAGACTTGCTGGCAAAAAGTCATTGTGAAAATGCTGGCTTATCTGGGGCTGGGGAAAGCCGCCGGGACTTCTTTGGCGAACATTTTACGAAGCTCCGTTACAATAGACCTATGCATTCTGTCCCAGACTCTCTGGCATGGGCTCATCCGGTGGTTCAGGAATGGTTTGTGCGTAAGTTCGGCACGCCCACCGAACCTCAGGAGCAGGGATGGCCCTGCATTCGTGCCGGAAGAACCACGCTGATCTCCGCGCCTACCGGTTCAGGCAAGACGCTGGCGGCATTTCTAATCTGCATTGACACCCTTGTCCGCAAGGCCCTCACCGGACAGCTCTGCGACCGGACGGAGATTCTTTACGTCTCACCTCTGAAGGCGCTGGGCAATGACATTCAGAAAAACCTTGAAGCTCCGCTTGCGGAGATCACGGCCCTGGCCGGAGAAAAAGGCCTGCTCATGCCCCGGATTCGGACAGCCGTCCGCACCGGCGACACGCTCATGCACGAGCGGCAAAAGATGCTGCGCCGCCCGCCGCACATCCTGGTCACCACACCCGAGTCGCTTTACATACTTCTTACCGCCCAGCGCAGCCGCGCCATTCTTACCGGAGTAAGAACAGTCATTGTCGACGAAATCCATGCGGTAGCCGACGATAAGCGCGGCGCGCACCTGGCGCTCTCGCTGGAGCGGCTGGACAAATTGGTTTCGCAAGGCGCACAGCCGGAGACAGCAGTGCCACACGAGCCTGGACAATGTCCTGTTCGTATTGGTCTCTCGGCTACACAGAAACCAATTGAGACGGTCGCACATTTTCTTACCGGCAATGGCCGCCCAGATCCGGTGGTGGTCAACGTTGGACACAAGCGCACACTCGACATCGCGATTGAAGTCCCCGAACAGGAGCTTGGCCCCATTGCCAGCAATGAGCTATGGGATGAAGTCTATGACCGCATTGCCGAGCTGGTGCGGCAGCACCGCTCGACCCTGGTCTTCGTCAACACGCGCCGCTTGGCTGAGCGTATCGCTTTCAATCTTGCTGAACGCCTGGGTGAAAAAGCTGTAGCAGCGCATCACGGCAGCCTGGCACGCAAGCTGCGTCTGGATGCAGAGACCAGACTGAAGAACGGCGAGATTCAAGCTTTGGTGGCCACGGCTTCGCTGGAGCTGGGAATCGACGTCGGCTTTGTCGATCTGGTCTGCCATATCGGCTCTCCACGCTCCATTGCCGTGGGGCTGCAGCGCATTGGCCGCGCAGGCCACTGGCGCGGAGCCGTGCCCAAAGGCCGCTTCTTTCCAACTACGCGTGACGAACTGATCGAGTGCGCCGCGCTGGTGCGAGCCATTCATCAGGGTGATCTTGACCGGCTCATTATTTCCGAGGCCCCGCTCGACGTGCTGGCGCAGCAGATCGTCGCCATGTGCTCGGCGGAAGAATGGGATGAAGATGAACTTTTCGCAACCGTAAGGCGTGCATTTCCTTATCGGGACCTGGAGCGGCGGGATTATGACGATCTGCTGGTAATGCTCTCAGAAGGTATTGCCGCCCAGCGTGGGCGCTATGGAGCTTATCTCTATCGCGACCGTGTGAACCGGCGGTTGAAAGCTCGGCGCGGCGCACGTATGGTCGCCATCATGAACGGCGGAGCCATTCCGGAAACGGCGCTTTACACCGTGGTGACGGAGCCGGAAGGAACGGTGGTCGGCACTCTCCATGAAGATTTTGCCGTGGAGAGCATGAAAGGCGACATCGTTCTGCTGGGCAATACCAGCTGGCGCATCCGGCGCATTGAGAGTGCCGGACGCATTTTGGTGGAAGACGCTCATGGCGCTCCACCCTCCCTCCCCTTCTGGCTGGGTGAAGCGCCGGGCCGCACCGAAGAACTCGGGCGGCAACTGGGCGAGCTGCGGCAAAAGATCAGCGACCTGACTCCCAACACCGTGCCTGGATTCGTCAACCAGAAGTCGCCGGAAGTCATGTATGCCGTTTCCTGGCTCAAAGAAGAGTGCGGACTGAATGATTCCGGAGCTGAACAGGCCATTGAATATATTGTGGCCGGCCGCACCGTTCTGGGCGCGGTGCCCACTTTCAACACCATCATTGCCGAACGCTTCTTCGACGAAGGCGGCGGCATGCAGCTCATTGTCCATTCGCCGTTTGGCATGCGCATCAATAAAGCCTGGGGGCTTTCGCTGCGCAAGCGCTTCTGCGTTTCCTTCAATTTTGAATTGCAGGCCGCGGCTACGGACAACGGAGTCAACATCGCTCTCGCGGAACAGCACAGCTTTCCTCTTGGCGATGTGTTCCACTTTCTTCACGAGAGCACGGTCAAAGAAGTGCTCCAGCAGGCGGCCCTGCTCTCTCCCCTGCTGGAGACGCGCTGGCGCTGGGACGCCAATCGCTCACTCGCGCTGCCGCGCTACTGGAATGGCAAAAAGATTCCGCTCCAGGTGCAGCGCACGCGTTCTGCCGACCTGCTGGCCTCGGTCTTTCCAGACGCCGCCGCCTGCCAGGAAAACGCGGATGGCCCCATTCAGGTCCCCGACCATCCGCTCATCCGCGAGGTCATGAAAGACATCTTCCATGAAGCACTTGATCTCGAGGGACTCAAGAGCGTGCTGCGCCAGATCAACTCCGGTGAAATCAAATGCATTTCCGTGGATACGCCGGTGCCTTCAGTCTTCTCGCATGAAATTTTGAACAGCAATCCTTACGCTTTCCTTGACGACGCACCGCTCGAAGAGCGACGCGCCCGCGCAGTTGAGCTGCGGCGCACGCTGCCGGACTCTGTCCTGCAGGAAGTCGGCGCACTGGACCCTGCTGCCATCGCCGAAGTGCGCGCCAGCGCATGGCCCGATGTACGCGATGCCGACGAACTGGCAGACACGCTGCAAACCCTCGTCGCGTTGCCAGAGGAGTACGCTTTCCCCCTGATTCACCGGGATGTCACAACTATTGATATGCCGAATGCCAGTGGAGCACAGGCACTCCTGCCTGTGCGACCTGGCTCGGAAACAGCGGCACAGGATTTGTCCCAGTGGCAGCAATTCTTTGCTCAGCTTCGCGCCGCGAATCGCGCCGTAAGAGCCAAAGTAATCAACCCATCAGCGTCCACGGAGCACTGCTTCTGGGTTTCATCGGAAAAGACCAGGACATTTCAGGCCATCTATCCTGAGGCACACTTCGAAGTTATTCCGCCCGAAGTTGAGTCCGCGCCAGCTTCTGCTGAAAACGCACTGAAGGCGCTGACTACCGGCTGGCTCATGCATCTCGGCCCAACCACCGCCTCCCGGCTTGCCCGGATTTTGCAATTGCCAGTTGCCGATATCGAAAAGACTCTGCTGCAAATCGAGTCCACTGGCCTGATTCTGCGGGGTAAGTTCGACAAAACTGATGACGCTGAAACGCAATGGTGTGAGCGCCGACTGCTGGCGCGGATTCACCGCCTGACTCTGGGCACACTGCGCCGACAGATTGAACCGGTGAATGCGGCTACGTTCATGCGCTGGCTCTTCCGCTGGCAGCACCTCTCGCCCGGCTCTCAGGCCCGCGATGAGCATGGCGTGCTGGAAGTCCTGCGCCAGCTTCAGGGATTTGAAATCCCGGCCAGCGCCTGGGAAAGACAAATCCTCGCGCGCCGCATCAGCAACTACGATCCCAAACTGCTCGACCAGCTTTGCCTGAACGGCTCCGTGGGATGGGGCAGGCTCTCGCCGCATCCTGCGATGCTCGAAGAATCTGCCGGCAGCGGACGGCGGGTGGTGCCCACGAGCGTGGCGCCTATTACGTTCTTTGTTCGCGAAGATGCTGACTGGATGTCATTACCCTCGGTGCGCTCCACCCGGGAAAATGCCGCGAAGGAAACCAGCGGATTGAGCGCTGGAGCACGCGAGGTCCTCGCATTTTTAAGCTCGCGTGGGGCTTCGTTTTTTGCCGACGTGGTTCGTGGAACAGGAAAGCTGAAAGCGGAAATAGAGACCGCGCTGTGGGAACTGGTCGCTGCGGGGCTGGTCACCGCGGACGGATTCGACAATCTGCGAGCACTGCTCGATCCCAAACGCCGCGCCGGACAGGGTACTGGAAAAAGCATCCGCCCCCGGCACAGCGCGGGGCGTTGGTCTCTGCTCTATCCGCCGGAAGCAGGCGATGGAAGCCACTCGCTGGAAGCCGTTTGCCGCGTGCTGCTGGCCCGTTACGGCGTGGTTTTCCGCGAATTGCTGGCGCGAGAAAGCATGCTTCCCCGCTGGCGCGAGTTGCTGATCGCCTTCCGAAGACTGGAAGATCGTGGCGAAGTTCGCGGCGGACGCTTCATCAGCTCTTTTATCGGCGAGCAGTTTGCGCTGCCCATTGCCGTGGAATCGCTGCGGGCCATGAAAAATCTTCCGCTCAGCGGGGAAACCATTACCATCTCCGCCGCTGATCCGTTGAACCTTGCCGGCATTGTGGTTCCGGGCGAGCGCGTTCCGGCGATCTCCGGAAAACATGTAAGCTTCAAAGATGGAATGCTGGTGGAAACACCCACCGTCCATACGCTCGGAATGGCTGGTCAGCAATGAGCAATGCTCCAAAACTTTTGGAAGGCGAAGATTATTATCTGGAAAACGGCTATTACGTCTTCACTGAAAAATATCTTTTGCAGCGCGGACACTGCTGCCGCTCCGGGTGCCGCCATTGTCCTTATGGGTTTGTGAAGGAAAAAACAACCGACAAATAGAACCTGCAATTCCTTTTGCCAGTGGATCATTCATACCGCAGCGCCACCACCGGATCCAGTCGGGCAGCCTTGATCGCAGGATAAATTCCAAAGAACAGCCCAACGCTGCTGGATACACCCAGACCAATCAGCACCACATACACGGGAACCGAGGATGGAATGCTCAGCAGGCGCATGACAAAGCTGATGCCAAGCGAGACGATCACCCCGATGGCCCCTCCCACCCCGGTGAGCGTCATGGCCTCGGTGATGAACTGAAAAATGATGTCGCGCTTTCGGGCGCCAATGGCTTTTCGTACGCCGATTTCGCGGGTACGCTCGGTCACGCCCATGAGCATAATGTTCATTACGCCCACGCCGCCCACCAGCAATCCGATGGAGCCCACCGACACCACCAGCAGAACAACGCCGGCAAAGATCTGGGTAAACTGCTTGCCTGCCTGCTCGGCGCTGCTGATACCGAAATTGTCCGGCTTATCAAAAGCAACGTGCCGCCGCTGGCGCAGCAATCCGCGAATCTGATCTTCGGCAATCGCTTTCATCCCCGGATAAGCCGCAGCCGTGATGAAGTGCTCGTCATCCTGAGGATAGTGTTTGCGGTAACTGCGGTAAGGCACCTGAATATCGTTGTCCCCGCCGCCTACGGTGGTGTTCTTCTTTTTTTCGAGGACCCCGATCACGGTGTACACCACTCCGCTGATATCCAGCGGCTTTCCCACCGCGCTCTCGCCGGGATACAGCGTCTTCTCCACGTCGTAGCCGATCACGGCCACATCCTCGCGGTGCATGTCTTCGGCTTCGGTATAAAATCGGCCCTCTTTCAGCCGTACATTCTGCACCTCGGCGTATGCCGCGTTTGCGCCAGTATAGTTGATGTTGCTGAGTTCGTGGCCTTTGTAGCGCGCCGTGCGAATCGGCTGCTGGCCTTCTCCGACCTTAGGGAATGCTTCAATGGAAACTTCTTTCACGCTGGGCACCTGCTCGCGGATGGCCATGCCATCGTCCCAGGTGAGCGATTTGCGGGTACGCTCTTCCGCCGACAGCCGGCCAAAATGAATTCCCGGGTCGAACTTAAAGATGAACAGGTTGTTAATGCCAAAGTCGTTGAGCGACTCCTGAACATTGTCTTCGAAGCCAAGAAGTGTCGACGTCACCACAATGGCAACCGTGACCCCTATCACCACCCCCAGCACCGTGAGGAACGACCGCACTTTGTGCGTGCGAATGGTTTCAAACGCCATCTTCATGTTTTCGCTCAGCAATTTGAAATGAATCATGTTCACGCCTCAAATCTCAGTGCTTCGATGGGGTCCAGTTTCGCCGCGCGGTAGGCCGGATAAGCGCCAAACACGATTCCCACTACCGCAGCGACTGCAACGGCAATGAGTACCCAATTGATGGGCACGGCCATGGGAACCGGAGTTACCGCCCCAATGACAAACGAGATGGTCGCGGCGACCAGAATGCCAATGATGCCGCCAATGGTCGAAATCACCGCGGATTCAATGACAAACTGGTACAGAACATCGCGACGCGTTGCGCCCAGCGATTTGCGCACGCCTATTTCCCGCGTGCGCTCCGTCACGCTGGCCAGCATGATGTTCATGATCACAATGCCGCCGATGATGAGAAAAACAAACACGATGATGATCGATGTGCTGGCCAGAGTCCCCGTCAGGTTGTTCCACAGATCCATCAGCGAGGAAGGCTCGAGGAAGCCGAAGTTGTCTTCATCTTTCGGCCCCAGATGGCGGCGCGCGCGCATGAGCGTACGGGCCTCTTCTTTGGTGCCTTCCATGAAACGCGGCCCAATGGACTGGACATTGATGCTCAGGCTCGCCTGTGTGCCATATATCTTGCGAAAGGTCTGGATGGGCATGTACACGAAGCCGTCCTGAGACTGCCCGAACGTGGTACCGATCTCCTTTGCCGTTCCCACCACCTCAAACGGACGGCCATCAATCAGAATGCTTTTACCAAGTGGCTCCACGCCCAGGAAAAACCGCTTCACCACATCATTGCCGAGCAGAACCACGTCGGACCGATGTTCATTGTCGCCATCGCTGATGTAGCGGCCGGTGGCCGGCTCCTCCACGTCCATGTCGCCGATGTTTGCGGTCACCCCGCGCACGTCCATATCCTGCAGGCTCTCGCTGCCATACTTGATGACGCCGCGCCTGCGTACCTCTACACCCACACCTTTGGCGGTAACCATATTGTTGTGCAGGTATTCAAAATCTTCCCAGCTAATGACTTTGTTGCGGCGCTGCAGTTTGGCGAATTGCTCCAGACTGGTGACGATGGGGTACTGATGAATGAGAAAGACATTGGCGCCAAAGTTGGCCACGCGGCTGGAAATATAGCGGTTGGTGCCTTCAATGAGCGAGACCACAACAATCAGCGTGGAAACGGAAAGAATCACTCCCAGCAGCGTAAGCACGGAGCGAAGCTTGTGCGCTCGCAATGTGTCGAGAGCGATCAGTGCCGGTTCTTTGAGCGAAATCCTTCTTTCTGCTCCTGCCATAAGCGTCCTCTGTTATTCGTATCGCAAAGCGGTTACCGGATCGAGACGGGCGGCCTTGACCGCCGGGTAAATGCCAAAAAACAATCCCACACTGCTGGATACGGCGAGCCCCAGAAAAACCGCCCAGACCGGCACCAGAGACGGAACATTCACCAAACGAAGCAGCAGACTGAATCCGAGAGAAATAAGTATGCCGACAATTCCGCCAATACCGGTGAGTGTGACTGCTTCGGTGAGGAACTGGAGGGTAATATCTCCGCGACGCGCGCCGATGGCCTTGCGAACGCCGATCTCGCGAGTGCGCTCGGTCACGCCCATGAGCATAATGTTCATGACTCCCACGCCGCCCACCAGCAGCCCGATGGAGGAAATGGTCACAACAAGCTGCACCACGCCCCCCATAATTGCCCGGAACTGATCGCCTACCTGCTCGGCGCTGCTTAGGCCGAAGTTGTCAGGCTTGTCCGGAGCCACACGGCGGCGCGTGCGCAGCAGACCGCGAATCTGGTCTTCCGCCACATTCTTCAACCCGTCATAGGCCATGGCGTTAATAAAGATTTCGTCATCGCGCGGATAGTGTTTACGATAGGTGCGAAACGGTATGAACACCTCGTTATCGGAAATGCCAAGCACGGCGTTTTTCTTTTTATCGAGCACGCCAATCACTGTATAGACGTTGCCATCCACCTGCAGTTCTTTGCCCACGGGGCTCTCCCAGGGAAACAGCGAATTGGCCACGTCATATCCGATGACCACGGTTTCGGCGCGATGCAGTTCCTCCTGCTCGGTATAAAAACGCCCTTCTTTCATGCGCGCACTCTGGACCTCCACATAGCTGGGCGTGACGCCGCGAAAACGGATGTTGCTCAGCTCCTTGCCCTTGTAACGCGCCTGCCGGGCGGGTGGCGGCCCCTCTCCCTGCCGCGGCAGAGCAATCATGTTGACCTCTTTGATCGCCGGCAGTTCCTCGCGGATGGCCATGCCATCTTCAAATGTCAGAGGCTTGCGCGTACGCTCTTCCGGAGAAAGCCTTGCGCGGAATCCCTGCTGAAACCGGAAAATGAACAGGTTATTGATGCCGAACTGATTGAACGAATCCTGCACGCTGCTTTCGAACCCAATCAGAATCGACGTAACGGTGATGGCAACCGTCACCCCGATCACCACGCCCAGTACGGTCAAAAATGAGCGCACCTTATGGGCGCGGATGGTGTCAAAAGCCATCTTTATATCTTCAGAAAGCAGTTTGGAATGGTCTGCGCTCATGCTTCAAACCTCAGGGCCTCAATGGGATTCAGCCGCGAGGCCCTGTAGGCCGGATACACGCCGGAAACGAGTCCCACAAAAATAGCAATAAAAACGGCAAGTAGCACCCAAACAATAGGGACTGACGTGGGCACCGGCGTAAGCGCCCGCACCAGCATGGCAATGGCGCTGGCCACCAGCACGCCGATCAACCCGCCAATAGCCGCCATGACGGAAGCCTCAATGATGAACTGCGCCAGAATGTCTCCGCGCGTTGCACCCAAAGACTTGCGCACCCCTACCTCGCGCGTACGCTCGGTCACGCTGGCCAGCATGATGTTCATGATTACTACCCCGCCAATCACCATGAACACACCCACAATTCCGATGGAACTGGTCGCAAGCGTCCCCGTAAGCTGCTTCCATAAATCCATGACGGCCGAAGCCTCGATGATGCCAAAGGTGTCGTCTTGTTTTGGATTCAAATGACGACGGGCGCGCATGAGCAGGCGGGCTTCGTCTTTGGCCGGCTCCATCAGATCCGGGCTGATCGCCTGAATGTTAATATCCAGGCTGTCTTTGGTGCCGTACATTTTCTGGTACGTCTCCACCGGAACCACGGCAAACTGGTCCTGAGACTGGCCGAAGGTTGTACCTAACTCTTTGGCCACTCCCACGACTTCAAATTCCTCTCCGTCGATATATATCCGTTTGCCCAGAGGATCGGCGCCCTTAAACAGCCGCTTGGCTACCTCGGCCCCAATCATGGTGACATTGGCCCGGTGAGCGCCATCTGAATCCACAATGTAGCGTCCATTTTCCGGTTCACGCGTATCCATGGCGGCCATGTTTCCAGTCACGCCGCGAACGTCAACATCTTCCAGAGTCTCGCCCTGATATTTTGTCTTTCCCAAATGGCCGGAGACCTCCAGCCCCACGGTGGTGGCCAGCCTCACATTGTCATGCAGGAAAAGATAATCCTCCCAGGTAATGGTCCTGTTTTTCTTCTGCAAACGGAGAAATTCGTCGAAGCTGGTAATCAGGGGAAAACGGCTCACCTGAAAGACGTTGGCTCCGAAATTTGCAACTTTATCTGAAATGTAACGATTGGTTCCCTCAATCATGGACACCACCACGATCAGCGTGGAAACAGAGAGGATTACACCCAGCAGTGTAAGAAAAGAGCGCAGCTTGTGCGCGCGAAGAGTGTCCAGTGCGATCAGCATCGGCTCTTTGAGCGATATTCGAGTGCGGGCCATATGGAGAGTCGGGAGATTACTGGTTTTAAATTTTACTTCGTCACTCGTGAAGACGTATGGAAATATAAAAATGTTCCGTAAAAGCCGCAATTGCAGAAATCACGACCGGCGATTTGACGATTTCGCGCTACTCGGTAACAATAGATAAAGAACGTGGCAAGTAAGTGGGCCTGTGGCGCAGCTGGGAGCGCGCTTCCATGGCATGGAAGAGGTCGTCGGTTCGATCCCGACCAGGTCCACCAGTTAAACCCGCCTGGAATCAATCACTTCCAGATCATTTGCACGAATCGTACAACAATCGTACAACCGATCCGTTAATGGTCTCGAAAAATGCTGTTCTGTTTACATTAGTCATTATTCCATCCTGTACGCACACCGATATCAACCATCGGCGCTGCCGTTGCCCTAAATGGATTCAGGGAACATTGTCTGGTGGGCGCTTCGTTCGTATCTCAGCGAAGACGCGCAGGTGGGACAAGGCGGAGATCAAGGCGCGCGCCATGGAAGATGTCGCCGATCCCCACAAACCAGGAGTCACGGAAAGAGTCGCGATCGACGGACACTCCGGTGCTTTCGCGACTACGAGAACTCGCGGCATCTGAGCGGAGAACCTACGGATAACACAGCAGCAGGTTGAGATTTTCCAGACGGTGTTGCGGTCACTTGATCTGTGTACGGGTAGGAGTCATTCCTCCATCGCGTAAAGACATGTTGTCGTCGCCTTTTTTGATCTTGCGTACGAGCGGCAGCTCAAGAACCCAAAATGCAGACCGTCTAGCTGCCGAGGACGAGCGCCGAGATGCTGCGGCGACCGTGCAAGGCCATCACAATGAGGTCACAGCCTTTCGATCTGGCCGTTTCGATGATGGCCTGGCAGGGATGCTCGTGCTCGACATGGAGCGTTTCGCACGCGACCCCAGTTGCCTTTGCCGTGTTGGCAGCCGCGCTAAGCGTTTTCGCCGTGCGCTCCTGCGTGTTTCTTTTGTACTCGGCCGGCGTGTCTTCAACCATCTGAGTCCTGAACGTTAAGACATGAAAAGACGGCGAAGCTATCAGCACTGGAACACTGGCCTTGATCGCATTGGCCAAACTAATGCCGTGCTGAACGGCTTTCCCAGCGAGTTCTAAGCCGTCGGTTGGTATCACGATATTCGTGTACATTTCCCTCCACCGGGGTCACGCCCGTTGCTGATGTAAGCCACAACCTTTGTAGATCATCGGCAAGCTCATCTCTGCGACGAGCATCACTTGCCGACCCTCGCTACCTACTGAGAGCTAAGCCTGCTCATCGTGTGATGCGCGTCACTGCATTGCCGTCCGACGCGATACTAAGATTTCATCAGCTGCCGAGGAGTGCCTTGCCACGCAATCGGGTCGCACCCACAACCTTTGCCTGAGTCCCACACGATCTGCGCTGGTGGGATTTTGGCAGGCGCCAGAAGTGAGGAAAGGAAGGCCATAATGAGGTTTTTTGTCTACACAAGCCAGTTGGTTGGATACGTGGTGCCAGCGTCCCTGGGACTCCTTCTTTGCGTCGCTAGTCTGCAGGCGGGTCAGCCGAAAGCGGAGCAGAATGAGAAAGTTCAGCGGCTGATTCCATCGCTGAAGGGCCCCCATCTCTTTCGCGAGTATTGTGCGCCGTGCCATGGTGAGGACGGGAAAGGCAATGGCCCCGTTGCCCCGGCACTAAATGCCAAACCACCCGACCTGACGTTAATCGCCAGAAGAAATGGCGGCGCCTTCCCGGTGAAGGTTGTTCGCAGCCAGATCGCAGGCGACGAACTGGTCATCGCCCACGGCTCTCGAGAAATGCCTATCTGGGGACCCCTCTTCCACCAGGTCGAGTGGGACCGGGATTATGGGGAGATTCGCTTGCAAAACATCACAACGTACCTGGAGTCGATTCAACAGAAGTAGCGAGATCAGATCATCGATGATCAGCTCTGGCTGTTGCCGGTTTCCGCCACGCATTGCAAAGCGGTTCGGAAACGTGATTTCTATCTGCATAGCCTTCCTGCCTCAGAAACCGCGGAGGCCGCCTATACCGGGAGGGGGCACACACGCCGGCCTGTTGTGACCCCCGTCACAGCCAATTCGTGACATATCGAGCGACCATGAAAGGGTACAGGGCGGGGCATATATGAACCGAGCCAAGGTAACCATCGACGGCAATGAAGCTGCGGCTTACGTCGCGCACAAGACCAGCGAAATCATAGCTATCTATCCCATCACCCCCTCCTCTCCCATGGGCGAATGGGCGGATGAGTGGTCGGCCCAGGGCAGAACCAATATCTGGGGCACTGTGCCCCAGATAGTCGAAATACAGAGCGAAGCCGGCGCTGCCGGGGCCTTGCACGGCGCCCTGCAAGGCGGATGCCTGGCTACGACCTTTACCTCATCGCAGGGCCTGCTGCTCATGATTCCAAATATGTATAAGATCGCCGGCGAACTTTCACCGGCCGTCATTCATGTTGCGGCCCGATCCCTGGCGGCCCAGGCGCTCTCCATCTTTGGCGACCATCAGGACGTCATGGCCGTGCGCCAGACAGGGTGGGCCATGCTGGCGTCCAACTCCGTCCAGGAGGTCATGGACTTCGCCCTGATCGCCCAGGCAGCCACGCTGGAGTCGAGAGTGCCCTTCGTGCATTTCTTTGACGGATTCCGCACCTCGCACGAAGTCGCCAAAATCGAGCCACTCTCGGAACCGGAGATTCGGAGCATGATCCGCGACGAACTGGTGCGGCAGCATCGAGAGCGTGCCCTTTCGCCCGATCATCCCTTCATTCGCGGCACGGCCCAGAACCCCGACGTTTATTTCCAGGCGCGGGAGGCCGCCAATCCCTACTACCTGGCTCTTCCTCTGCTGGTCCAGAACACCATGGACCGTTTTGCGGCAGTCGCGGGTCGCCAATACCATCTCTTCGACTACTTTGGCGCGCCTGACGCGAGGCGAGTCATCGTGATCATGGGCTCCGGCGCCGAGGTGACTCAGGAGGCCGTGGAGCAACTCAACCGTAACGGAGCCAAACTTGGAGTCCTCAAAGTGCGGCTCTACCGGCCATTTTCGGCGGATCATTTTCTGCAGGCGCTGCCCTCTACCGTTGAAGCGATTGCGGTTCTGGATCGCACTAAAGAGCCGGGAAGCCTGGGCGAACCGCTCTACATGGATGTAATGACCGCCATGAATGAAGGCTTGGCCAGGAGCGACGGCCGAGCGCGAGTGGCGCCCAGGATCATCGGCGGCCGCTACGGGTTATCGTCGAAAGAGTTCACACCCGCCATGGTGAAAGGCGTGTTCGATGAACTAAAGAAGAACACGAGCAAGAACCATTTCACGGTAGGGATCTGTGATGATGTAACCCACACCAGCCTTGATTACGATCCCGCGTTCTCGACTGAAAGACCGAACACAACCCGGGCCCTCTTTTATGGTCTGGGCGCAGACGGCACAGTAGGCGCGAACAAGAATTCGATCAGGATCATCGGCGAGGAAACCGATCTCTATGCCCAGGGCTACTTCGTCTATGACTCTAAGAAATCCGGCTCCGGAACCATCTCCCACCTGCGCTTTGGCCCCGAGCCTATTCATTCCAGTTATCTCATCACGCAGGCAAATTTTGTGGCCTGCCATCAGTTTGCGTTTCTGGAAAGAATCAACGTCCTCCGGGCCGCCGAGCCCGGAGCCACGTTCCTGCTGAACAGCCCCTTCGGGCCTGAAGAAGTTTGGGATCGCCTGCCTCGACTCATTCAGCAGGAGATTGCCGGCAAGCGGCTCAGGTTCTACGTGATCGACGGTTACAAGGTCGCGCGCGAAACCGGCATGGGCACCCGGATCAACACCGTCATGCAGACCTGCTTCTTTGCCATCAGCAACGTGCTTCCCCGCCAGCAGGCCATTGCAGCCATTAAGGACGCAATCCGCAAGACCTATGGGAAGCGCGGTGAAGCCGTGGTCAACCAAAACTTTGCCGCTGTGGACCAGACGCTGGACAACCTCTTCGCCGTGAAGATTCCGCCAGCGGCGACCGGAACGATCGCTATACGTCCACCGGTGCCGGCGCAGGCTCCCGCATTCGTGCGCGAAGTGCTCGGCCCCATGATCCAGGGAGAAGGCGATGTTCTCCCGGTGAGTAAACTTCCCCCGGACGGCACCTATCCCAGCGGCACCTCGCGATGGGAAAAGCGCAACATCGCGCTGGAAATTCCCGCATGGGACACCGAGCTCTGCATCCAGTGCGGCAAATGCGTCCTGGTATGCCCTCACGCCGCCATTCGCGCCAAGCTTTATGATTTCGACAAACTCCAGGGAGCGCCAGCGGCTTTCCTCTCTGCGCCGGCGCGCTGGAAAGGACTGGGGCACATGCGTTATAGCCTGCAGGTGGCGCCGGAAGACTGCACCGGATGTACCCTGTGTGTTGACGTATGTCCGGCCAGGAGCAAGACCGACCCGGCCCATAAAGCCATCAACATGGTTCCGGAACCACCTCTTCGGGCGCGCGAGTCCGCCAATTGGGAGTTCTTCCTCGGGCTGCCTGAATACGGCCGTGACAAACTGTCCCTGAGCCAGGTCAAAGACGTCCAGCTGCTGCAGCCGCTCTTCGAGTTCTCCGGGGCTTGCTCCGGCTGCGGCGAGACGCCTTACATCAAGTTGATGTCACAACTATTCGGCGACCGAACCGTCGTTGCCAATGCCACCGGCTGTTCATCGATCTTCGGCGGCAACTTGCCCACCACTCCCTATACCATGAACAAAGATGGACGCGGCATCGCCTGGTCCAATTCCCTTTTTGAGGACAATGCCGAATTCGGTCTGGGCATCCGCCTGGCCCAGGAGAAACAGTCTGAATACACGCGCGAACTGCTGCGGCGGCTGGCGCCGCAGGTGGGTGAAGAACTGGCGCACGCGATTCTTGGCGCGCAACAGAACAATGAAGCCGAGATCCGTGCGCAGCGCGAACGCGTGGCGCTGCTGAAGGGCAGGCTCGGCTCCGCGTACGACGCCCCGAGCCGGGACCTGCTCACCCTCGCGGACAGTCTGGTGAAGCGGACCGTCTGGATCGTCGGCGGCGATGGCTGGGCTTACGACATCGGCTATGGCGGTCTGGACCACGTTCTCGCCTCGGGACAGAACGTGAACATTCTCGTGCTCGATACCGAGGTCTACTCCAACACCGGCGGCCAACGGTCAAAGTCCACGCCGCGGGCGGCAGTGGCCAAATTCGCCGCTGGCGGTAAAGCCACGGCCAAGAAGGACCTGGCATTGATGGCCATGACCTACGGCAACGTTTACGTGGCGCGCGTCGCCATGGGAGCCCGCGACTCGCAAACTCTGAAGGCTTTTCTGGAGGCGGAGTCTTACAACGGTCCGTCCCTGATTATCGCTTACGGGCCTTGCATTGCCCATGGCTTCGATATGGCCCATGCTCTCACCCAGCAGAAACTCGCGGTCCAGTCCGGCCACTGGCCGCTCTTTCGCTTTGACCCGCGTCTGACCGCGGAAGGTAAAAACCCCATGCAGCTTGACTCCCAGCCACCCTCGATTCGTTTGGAGGAGTACGTTTACAACGAGGCACGCTACACCATGCTGAAACAAAGCCATCCTGAGACCGCCAAGCGATTGCTCGAAGAAGCTCAGCAGGATGTACGCGAACGCTGGAAGATTTACGAGATGTGGGCCCACATGACCGTGAACCCTGGCGATCAAGCGGAAGTACCGGCGGCGCAGGATACAGCCAGCACGAGTACCGCCTGATTTCTCAAGGCCGATGGAAGGAGCAATTCATGATGCGCGTTTTGATCAATAACTGGTGGCTATTGGCCCTGCGCGGTGTCTTCGCGCTTTTGTTTGCCATTCTTGCTTTCTCCCTGCAAACCGTGATGGGTATGTGGCTTATCAGCGCCATCGCTCTGGCCGGACTGGTGGTGTTTTTTGGCCTGCTGGCCCTGTCCGCTGGTCTCTGCACTATCGTGGCAGCCATTCGCTGCGCCGGCCACAACAAATCCTTCTTACTGTTGTGGGACGGGATCATCATCTGCGTTGCCGGAGCTGCCAGCATCCTTGCGCCACGTCTGGATCTCATATGGCTGGTGTACGGCATCGCGGTGTGGGCGTTGGTGGCGGGAGTCCTTGAGCTTCTGCAGGCGCAAAAACTGCGGCGCCACATTCCCGATGAGTGGTTTCTGGCGTTAACCGGAGCCGGATCGCTGTGCCTGGGCGCTTACCTGCTGATCTCGCGACCCACGGAGGCAATCTTGATGCTGCGATGGCTTGGCATATATGCGGGATTCAGCGCTATCACGATCCTCGGTCTGGCTTTCCGATTGCATGCTCTGCGCGCCGCAGCTCATAAATTAGCTACGCACCCGGCATCTACAACTCCCTGATGCACCTACGCCGCCAGGGATTCGCGCAACAATATTTGCTCGGACAATCGTGCGACCAGGGTTTGATTTGGTCTTGGGTTGGAAATGAAGTAGCGGGCGCACCTGATCAAATACCAGTGAGTACCCGCAGCCAATTCATGGTATCTATCGACCGATCAGTTCCATCTGCGTTTTCTTACCTTTTCTTACCTTGCTGTGCCTGCCCTTTCGGCTTTACCTGGCTGCCCCGATCTACTTTCGTCTTTGCAACTGTGACTTATCTCCTGCTGGTGGAGATCGCCAGGCGTCGCCTCATGCCGGCTCCGGCCGCTGTCTCCGTACCTGCCACGCTCGGTAATTCCATGAGTGGATAACGACCGCCAGGAGCCCATTGACCAGCAGTGCGCGACCTACTCCCAACCAGGTCACGCTAGGCATCTGTGATGCCAGTCACATCCCTTGCAAATGGATTTTTTTCATAATGGTCATAAGGTAAGGAGCAGAGCCATGCCCGTCACCGCGCATCAGGAAACAATACTGCAATCAGCAAAAGTCATTCCTCTTCCCAGGCCGGGCAGTCCGGTCAACCGAACCCGGAAACTACGCATCGTTCAGTGGATATTTTGGTCAGCACTGGTTGTCGTGGCGGCTGTGGGCAGTGAGATATGGTGGTCGCGCTCCCAGGCTGCGATAAAGTTCGAGACCCTGCCGCTGGAGCGCGGACGGATCGAGATGAATATCACCGCTACGGGAACACTGAACCCGGTGGTCAATGTGCAGGTGGGCAGCCAGGTTTCAGGGAACATCAAGGCGCTCTATGCTGATTTCAATACCCAGGTCAAAAAAGGACAGCTTGTCGCTATGATTGACCCGCAACTTTTTCAGGCGCAGGTTGAGCAGGCCAGAGGCGCCACGGCCGCGGCCAGGAGTGCCGTGATCACCGCGCAGGCGCAGTATGAAAAAGCCAGCTCTGATCTCAAAACCATGGTGGCCGGCAAACGCAATCTGGAAGCGCTGCAGGAGAAAGACCAGGCCAATGCCCTGAATGCCGAAAACCAATGGCATCGCAGCGACGGTCTTTTTAAACAAGGCATTATCTCTCAACAGGACTACGACGCAGCCAAAGCCGCTTTTGAAGCGGCGCGGTCACAGGTTGCCGCAGACCAGGCACAGATTGAAGCAGCAGATTCCAGCATTCAATCCGGCCGCGCGCTGGTTGACGCGGCACTGCAGCAATCGCAAACCGCGCAGGCCCAGGAACGCCAGTCGGAAGCCGCGCTTGCTCAGTCCGAAATCAACCTGGAGCACACACGCATTCTCGCGCCGGTTTCCGGTACCGTCATTGCCCGGCATTTTGACGTGGGACAAACAGTAGCCGCGTCCTTCCAGGCGCCGGATATTTTTGACATCGCCCAGGACCTGACTCGCATGCAGGTTGATATGAATGTTGACGAGTCTGACGTTGGGACGATTCGCAGGGGCCAGCCAGTCAGCTTTACGGTGGACGCCTATCCCGGATTCATCTTTCATGGCAATGTGACCGATGTGCGCAAAGCGCCTATCGTGACGCAAAACGTGGTGACTTACGATGTTGTGGTTGAGGTTTTCAATCCTGATTTAAGGCTGTTTCCGGGCATGACCGCCAATGCAGGCATTCTTACGGCCAGTCAGGAAGATGCACTTAAAATTCCCAACGCCGCTCTGCGCTTTCGGCCATCGGCAGATGTGCTGAAGAAATATGGTCTGACGGCAGCTAAGCCGGGTACACAGCAGATTTACCTGCAAACAGGCGGCAAACTCACAGCTGTACCAATCAAACTGGGCATTTCCGATGGTAAATTCACCGCTGTATCCAGTGCTCATTTGAAAGCAGGAGACATGGCAGTCATCAGAGCAACATCCGCGGCTGCTTCCACGCCTGCCGCAAGCGCGCCCGGCGGCACACCGCGCAGACCGGGAATGTGAGAATTGTCATGGCTGCCCTTATCGACGTGCGGAATTTGTGGAAGGTGTACGATCTGGGTGAAATGCAGGTAAACGCACTGCAGGATGTTTCTCTTGCGATTGAGCGCGGGGCTTTCGTGGCGGTGATGGGGCCTTCAGGTTCCGGCAAATCCACGTTTGTAAACCTGCTTGGCTGCCTCGACCGTCCAACCTCGGGGCAGTACCTGCTGGATGGCGTTCCCATAGAAACTCTGACTCGCGACCAACTGGCCGAGATCCGCAACCAGAAAATAGGCTTTGTTTTTCAAACCTTCAATCTGCTGTCGCGCACGAGTGCGCTGGAAAATGTGGAACTGCCGCTGCTTTATACCGGAAAGAGCGTTCCGGATTCCGAAGAGCGGGCACGCCAGGCGCTGGCCTGGGTAGGGCTGGCAGGCCGGGAGTTACACCTGCCCAATCAACTTTCCGGAGGGCAGCAGCAGCGAGTGGCGATTGCCCGGGCGCTCATCAACAATCCCGAGATTCTGCTGGCCGATGAGCCCACCGGACAACTGGACAGCCGTACAGGCGATGAAATCATGAAGATCTTTCAGGACCTGAATCGAACACGCGGCATCACCATTATTTTGATCACGCATTCCGATGAGGTTGCAGGTTATGCCGAACGCATCGTGCGCTTCCTGGATGGACGCATCGTCAGCGACGAGCCCGCGATTCATCCCGTGCCAACCCGCACAGGCGCGCCCGTAGCCGCAGAGGTGTTGCGATGAAGCGTTTATTTTCTGCCATGCGGATCGCGTTCCGTGCACTGCAGGTCAACAAAGCCCGGTCTGCCCTTACCATGCTGGGTATTGTGATTGGCGTAGCCGCGGTAATCGCCACGGTTGCGGTGGGCACGGGAGCGACGCGGCGCGTACAGCAGCAGATAGCCAGCATTGGCAGTAATGTCATCATCATTATTCCCGGCAGCATGACCAACTCCGGCCTCCGCATGGGTACCGGAAATGCAATTACCCTGACGGAATCCGACGCGAGAGAACTCACAAGTCAATGTCCGGAGATTACAGCGGCGGCGCCCACGGTCCGCGGAGCAGCTCAGGTTGTTTACGGTGACAGTAATTGGGCAACCACGATTCTGGGCACTGCGCCGTCATATCTTGTTATCCGTGATCTGGCCGTGACGAGTGGCTTTTCCTTCACCAATCGTGACGTTGACTCGGCAAATAAGGTCGCTCTGCTGGGGGCGACGGTAGTGGCCAATTTGTTTGGCGATTCCGACCCGGTCGGACAGACCATTCGCATCAAGCAGGTGCCATTCACGATTGCAGGCGTCCTTGAGCGGAAAGGCCAGTCACCAACCGGACAGGACCAGGACGACATTATTCTGATTCCCATCTCCACCGCCAAAAGAAAAGTCCTCGGCATCCGGTCGGCGAATGCGGATGCCGTGAACGGTATTATTGTCCAGGCCAAAGACGCAAGCCAGATTCACGCCGCGCAGGACGCTGCATCCGCCCTTTTGCGACAGCGACATCATTTACAGACCGGCCAGGAAGATGATTTCTCCATTCGCAACATGGAAGAGATATTTGCCGCACAGGAATCATCCTCGCGTGTCATGTCCCTCATGCTGGCTGCCGTGGCTTCGGTTTCGCTCCTTGTAGGGGGCATCGGCATTATGAATATCATGCTGGTTTCCGTGCGTGAGCGCACGCGCGAGATTGGGTTGCGGCAGGCCGTGGGCGCCAAGACACGCGACATTCTTACGCAATTTCTGGTTGAAGCCATAACCCTCTCCATTGCGGGTGGTGTTATCGGAATTGTAGTGGGCATCAGCGCATCCGTAATCATTTCCAGGCTGGCTAACTGGCAAACCGTGATTGGTCCGGGCGCGGTAATGCTGGCCGTCTTTTTCTCCGCGCTCGTAGGAATCGGCTTTGGCTATTATCCGGCGCGCAAGGCTGCATATCTCGACCCTATTGAAGCGTTGCGTTACGAATAGACCATTTTTAATAACAGTAGAGAAATAATATTTAAAGGGGAGAGGGTGCAAAGAGAGGCAGGATGGTTGTGCTCTGGAAGTATCCTGAAACCCCGACAATGGCCCAGCCTATTCAGGCGATTTGCGTCGTAAGATTTTGCAGACCTATGAACGCAGCCGAGTCAGCTCCCAGGCAGGTACTTCAGTGCGGGAGCGCTACTGCTCGTCTTGCGTAAGACGGCGTACTCCGCTTGCGCTTCCTTATATATAGGCAGGTCGGGGTCCGCGGTTTTCCAAAGCGCCAGGAAATCCTCATAGGATTTTCGTGCTGCCTGCTCTTCGTGCATGAGTACCTGGGCACGCGCCAACTGCAGGATGGAAAGAGCGCCAGTGACGAAACCGCGAACGCTCCCGGAATGATCGAGAACTTTTCGAAACTCGGCTGCTGCAAGCTCCCCTTGCCTGAGTTGGAGATAAGCCAGACCTCGAAGGTAGGCAGGATACACATAGTCGAAGCTGTCGCTGATAACCAGATCATAGGGCGTTACCGGCCGCAGAATTTCAATGGCAGCCGCAGGATCATGTTCGTCGAGCTTGATCGCAGCCCGCGTCACAGGCAAGCTGAAAGCCTGGATTGTAAAATTGTCGGGGAAAAGCTGATTCAACTTCTCAACCAACTTTTGCGATTGTTTTGTATTTCCTGCACGAGCGAATGTTAATGCGGCCCGCATCAGAACTCTGCGATCCTGGCTCTTCCGGAGCGCGTCTGTAACCCATGCCTGGCTCGCTTGCAGATTACCGATCTCGGCATCCCTTAAAGCATCGTCGCTCTCAAAACCGGCAGAATCCGCCAGGAAACCCGCTTTCATAGAGGTATCTACATCCATTTGCGCTAAGCGATGAGCGTTACGGGAATGCCCATAGAAACCCTCGACCATCGATTCGCGATAAAGCACGAAGCGGCCCCGAACAGGATCCTGCGATGCCCAGGCCAGTTCCTTCTGCATTCCGGAATTGTCATTTTGGAGGAATGCCAACCGCGCGTGCTGGAGGTGCAGGGGGGCGGAGTCGAATCCACGTGAGATCGCCTCGTCGTACGCTTCTCGAGCTTCGTCGAGTCCCTGTGTATACATTGCGGCCACGAGCAGCCCCATTAGAGTGGGCTCGCTGGGAAGGAGCCTTGCTGCCTCGCGCGCTTGAACTAACTCTTCATCGTGCCGTCCCAGGTATTGGAGGCAGTCGGAGAAATTTATTCGCGCTATAACGTCGCGCGGAAAGGCTTGCACCCATTCCTGGCCGACACGGCATTCTTTATCCCACTCATTTCGACCGTCGCCGTAATAGAGCGTTTCCACCTGAAACCGAGTGGGAGTGGTAAGCCGGTCGCGTAGCTCGAAAGCCCTGGTGAAACCGATCAACGCCTGGGCGTGCTGATAAAGCCAGCGATCTCCGCTGCCCTCGGCCGCATACGCCATTGCGAAGTTCGGGTCCTTCTTGATGGCGCGTTCGTAGTAGGCCAGGGCGCCGGGAATATCCCCGCTCAAATGCTTCTCATAGCCAAAGGCCAGGAAATGCAGAGCGTCCGGTGAAGAACTAGTCGCTTGATCAAGAGGTTGATTAAACCTGCGCAGAGAGTCGCTCGATTCACCCAACCTGTCCCGCAGTTGGGCAGCAGACAAACCGAGTGTTCGAACAATGTCTTCGCGAGTTTCCGCGTCATGAAGCACTTGCTCCAGAGTGGTGCCGGATTGGCAGTCAATTGCGCTCAACCCGATACGGAAACGGTTACCCGCGTCGGCGATGGAAGCGGAAATGACGGCGCGACTATTCGTTTTCCGGCAGACCTGCAGGGCGACCTGGGGAGTGATCCTGGTATCGTCGCTCAGCCCAAGCTGCCGAGCTGTCTCGTGGACTTTATCGCCGCCCAGGAGATTGAGATACTGAGTTTGCTGCAAGGCGACTTGCAAAGCCAGGTTCATGCCGTCACCCAAAGCGGCATCACTGGTTTGATTGCTCATGTCGGCAAGAACCAGGGTGTCAGAGGAAGAAAGCCTGATTCTACTGTGGAAGCTCCAGGAAAGCGCCCCAGCGGTAAATAGAACCAAAACCGCCGCAGTGATGACCAACCAACTTCTGGCCAAATGAATACCAGGACGCAGTTCCCTCTGGACGAGCAAAAGATCCTTGCGCATTTCGGCTGCGGACTGATATCGGTGCGCCCGATCCTTCTCAAGCGTTTTGCAGATAATGGTGTTCAGTCGCCGCGGAACCGCAGAATTCAAAACCCGTGCCGAAGACGGTGTCTGGTGGAGAATCGCCTCATGAACAACCTCAATAGATTCTCCCGGAAAAGCTCGACATCCCGTAGCCATCTCGTAGAGAACCAATCCGAAGGAAAACAGGTCCGTGCGGCAGTCTAGTTCTTCTTTTCGGATCTGCTCGGGCGACATGTAGGCGAAGGTTCCCAAGACGCTTCCGGTTGCTGTGGGGAGATCATGGACCGAAGGTCGTTGGGCCACTGGCTCCTGGGGGCTACTCGAGACAGGGAGCGAAGTGTCCTGGGTCGGAGGGGCTTGCTCTTCTTGTGACGAAGCCAGCTTGGCCAGCCCGAAATCGAGTATTTTTGCCGGCCCAGCCTTGGTCAGGAAGATGTTGGCCGGTTTAACGTCGCGATGAATGATGCCCTTGGCATGAGCCGCATGAAGTCCGCTGCAGACTTGAATAGCGATATCCAGAAGCTCTGTCAGCGCAAGTGGGCCATGCGACTGGGCGAGGCGGGTGGAGAGAGCTTTTCCCTCGAGCAATTCCATCACAATGAACGGCTTACCCTCATAGTCCTCAATCCCGTAGATGGTGCAAATGTTGGAATGGGTGAGCGCTGAGGCGGTTCGTGCTTCGCGTTCAAACCGCTGAATCGCCGCCTGCTGGTCCGTTACTTCCTCGGGAAGAAATTTGAGAGCAACGGGGCGGCCGAGTTTCAGATCCTCAGCCCTGTAAACCACTCCCATTCCTCCCCCGCCCAGGACTTCCAGAACCCGGTACCGGGAAATGCGCGTGCCGGTAAGTCCACCACCCCAATTTACCGGAAGGGGTGCCGAGTTTTGCCGATCTTCTACCTTTGGGATGTCCTCTGTGGTTTCCTGCCATTGGACCGGGACGAGGAGCCGATATCCGCGGCGTGAGAGCGTCTCAATATATTGAGGATTGTCCGCAGAGTCGCCGAAGGTTCGCCGGAGAATTCCGATAGCCACATTGATGCTATGGTCAAAATCGACGATGGTGTCATTTGGCCAAAGCCCTTTTCTTATTTCCTCACGGGTTACAACCTCGCCCCCTCCTTCGATGAGCATTCGCAGAATCTGAAATGGCTGCTCCCGGAGAAGGGTTTTGAAATCGCCATCTACCATTCCTGCCGGGTAGAGCTCACCAGAACGGAGATCGACCTCGAAGGCTCCGAGCCGGACACGACCTGCGCGATGATCCTTAGTAATTGGCACCTTAACCTCTGAGCAGAAGCGCGCTGCTAGGTTGAACAGCCCCAAAAGAGGGCAATTATAGATGATTCTTAATAATTGGCACCTTGACCTCTGGGCAGAAGCGCGCTGTTAGGTTGAACAGCCCCAAAAGAAGGCAATTTATATTAGGAGGCCGAACGCCTGCAAGGCTGGCCTTTATCGCCCAGGAAATCAGCCACTTCCAATAACAGCACAAAGAGTGACCCGGAAATGATTGGAAGTGAATTTACTTCTTGATGCGGTAAGCGCTGTAGAGCTCAGCGGAATGGAGATTGACCTCGAAGCCTCCGTGCCGAACAAGACCTACGTGATGATCCTTAATCATTGGCGCCTTGACCTCCTGGGCAGAAGCGCGCTGTTGGGCTGAACAGCCCCAAAAGGAAGCCAAGGCCGAACTCCCGCAAGGCTGGCCTTTATCGCCCCTGGAAATTAGCCACTTCCAGGGACATCACAAAGAGTGACCCGGAAATGACCGGAAGTGAATTTCTTTTTGATGCGGTAAGCGCTATTGAACACTGGCATGGCGAACAAACTCGATGATCGAGCCCTCGATCGATTGTTCCTCGCAGCTCGCACGCGTAACGGATGGACTGAGCAGCCGGTGACTGAACAGCAGCTACGCGAGTTGTATGATCTGATGAAATTCGGCCCTACTTCGGGAAATGGTTGCCCGGCGCGTTTTGTCTGGGTCAGGAGTGCCGAGGGTAAGAGCAGGCTTGCAGCCCTTGCCGCGCCCAACAATGCGCCAAAGATACTGGCGGCGCCAGTCACAGTCATCATCGGCTATGATCTTCACTTCGCCGAACAATTGCCCAAGCTGTTTCCGGCGCGCGGCAAGGACATGCAGGCGTATTACTCCGATCCCCTGGTCGCGCAAACCACTGCTTTTCGCAACGGCAGCCTTCAGGGCGCCTATCTGATTATCGCGGCGCGCGCACTGGGACTGGATTGCGGTCCAATGTCCGGCTTCAGCAACGAGGCGGTGGATTCCGAATTCTTTGCCAATACAACCATCAAATCCAATTTCATTTGCTCCATCGGTTACGGATCGAATGAAAACCTTTTCCCGCGCAACCCGAGACTGACGTTTGAGGAAGCGGGACGCTTTGCCTGAAGGAGCGACGAAATGAATAGCAACAAAACCGTCCCAAAGGTTGGGCCCGCGCGTCATTGGATCAATGGCGAGTGGCTCGGTTCGTCCACAGTTGCAAATTCCGTAAGCCCTTCCACCGGGGAGGTGCTCGGGCAATACTCGGCAGGCGGGCGAGCTGAAGCGGCGGCCGCAATCGCGGCGGCGCGAAAAGCCTTTGATGCCGGCGTTTGGTCTCATGACCCTCAGCTCCGATCGCGCGCGCTTCTCGAACTCGCCGACAGACTTGATGAGCGAGCGGATGCGATTGCGCTGACGATTAGCCGCGAGGAGGGCAAGACGTTGGGTGACGCGACGCTTGAAGCCGCCTGGAGCCCGGCAACTCTTCGTTACAACGCAGGAACTGCGTTTTCGCAGACAGGCACGTCAGCCGAGATCGCGCCGGGCATATTCGCAACCGCCATGCGCGAGCCGATCGGCGTGGCAGGACTCATCGTCCCATGGAATTCTCCTCTCGCGCTGCTGGTCCGCGCGTTGGGGCCGGCCCTGGCAGCGGGCTGTACCACGGTTATCAAACTCCCCGGTCAGACGGCGTTGGTCAATTCTCTCATCGCGGAAGCAGTCGCAGCGGCCGAAAGTTTGCCGAAGGGTGTGGTGAATATCTTCACGGAGGCTGGAAATGAAGGGGCGCCTCTTCTGGTCGAATCGCCCGACGTCGACGTTATTAATTACACCGGCAGCACCAAGGTAGGTCGGCAGGTCGCCGAAAAGAGCGCTCAGACACTGAAGAGAGTCTGCCTGGAATTAGGCGGTAAGACGCCGTTGATCGTTTTTGAAGACGCCGACATTGAGACCGTCGCACCGCTCGTCGTGACAGCGCTCACACAGTTCAATGGCGAATTCTGCATGACCGGCTCGCGAGTCCTCGTGCAGCGAAGTGTAGCCGACGCCTGGAGGGAGCGAATCGCCTCCCTTTTGGAGAGAGTTGTGGTGGGGCGAGCTGATGATCCGAATAGTCAGATGGGGCCTGTAATCGATAAAGCCAATGTCGAGCGCATTGATCGCATAGTCAAAGATGCATCTCGATATGCACGGATTATTGTTCGCGGAGGTCCGATCGTGGACGGCCCTTTGGCGGCCGGTGCATTCTATCGCCCCTCCATGCTCGAGACGGAAGCCCTGGACGTTCCATTGATACAGGAGGAAATTTTCGGCCCCGTACTGAGCTTTGAGACCTTCACCACGGAGGACGAAGCGATCACCCGTGCGAATGCCACCGTCTTCGGTCTGGCTGCCGCGGTCTTCACCAAAGATGTCGATCGCGCAGAGCGAGTCGCCCACGCCGTCAAAGCTGGCACAGTGTGGATCAACACCTGGGGACTCATCAACGACGCCTTCGAAGAAGGCGGCTTCAGGCAAAGTGGCATCGGACGCTCGCGTGGTACCCGCGCCATGGAAGAGTTCCAGGAGGTGAAAACGCAAATCCGCGTCGTCGCGCCGTTCCGGCACCATAACCTCACACAGGAGAGTGATCGTCGCAAGATCGCTTACGAGAACGCCAAGGCGCTGTACATGCTTTAAGGAGGGCGAGGATGTCAACTGGATCAACTTGCGCTGCGATCAGCGAAAGTACCCGTTCTGACTGCGGCTCTTCGATCAGCGCGACTTTGAATCAGAATCTGCCGAAGCAGTCCTGCGGGACGCAAAGGGATTTGATTTGGGTGGCGACAGGTGTGCGCTGTCTGATTACTGTTGGGCTATACCTGTTTGCCGCGGTTGCGGTGAACGCACAGACACCCGATCCGTCACCGGTAGATGCTCCGCAACCAGGAGTACGGCCCGCACTTAGTCCTTTCCCAAGGTTTGAAGACTGGAGCTTTCTGCGTGACCCATCGCTCAGAGTCGATCCTTATGACAGGTTGAAGTTCATTCCATTGAACGAGTCCGGCACAAACTACCTAACGCTCGGCGCTGAGAATCGGACAGAATTTCAGTATCTCAAGAACAGCGCCTGGGGCGCGGGACCGCAAGATCTGACAGGTTACGTTTTCGAACGATGGATGCCCAGTGCTGACCTTCATTTGGGAGATCACGCCCGCATTTTTGTGACGCTGGCGTTTGGCGACGTCGGTGGCAAGAAAGCCGGCCCTCGGCCAGCAATCGACAAGGATGTTGCCGATGGACATGAAGGTTTCGTGGAGTTCGGCGGTAATCTTCACGATCCACACCCCGGCTGGGATGTCATCCTCGGACGTCAGGAGGTCGCACTCGGAACAGGGCGCCTTCTCGATAACGACGAGGGCGTGAACGTAAGAAGCGCCTTCGATGGCATCCGTCTGGGGTATGACAAACCGAATGGCCGCATCGATTTGATCGCCGTCAAGCCGGTGGAGACCAACCCCGGCGCGTGGGACGACATACCCAACCCTGCGATCACTTTGTGGGGCTTGTATGCCTCGAATCTGCGCTGGAATTCGCAGTTCATGTCGGATGTCTACTTTTTGGATTACGATGCGGCGTCGGCGACCTACCAAAACCAGTCTGCACGAGAGCAACGGCGAACGATTGGAGCGCGGTATTTCAATCGCCCGCCCAACGAACCACCCACGGCAGGTTTTGACTATAACGTTGAGACTGGATTCCAGTGGGGCTCATTCGGGAATCGTTCGATCCGCTCCTGGGGCGCTGGAGCGAATATCGGGTGGACGCTTCCCACGCCGGTGTGGCGCGCGCGTTTCGGGTTTCAGGCTGATGCCCTAAGCGGAGACAATGGCCAATCGAGTACGCTGGGAACACTCAACGCAATGTTTCCGCGAGGAGCGTATTTCGGGCCAAAGTTTGCGTTCATCGGGCCGGCAAACTTGTTGAGTGTCCACCCTCAGTTTTTCTTCCATCCCATTCAGAATGTAACCGGAACTTTTGAGTGGATCTGGTTTTGGCGCGAGAGCACGAAAGATGCGCTTTATACCTTTGGGAACGTGCCATTGCGACCGGCGAATCTCAGCAACGCACGGTATGCCGGGAGTCAACCCAATCTGGAGATTCGCTGGGCTATCAGTGAGCACTTTCTGGCAGCGTTGAATGTCGCCGGTTTCATCACGGGGACGTTCCTGCAGCAATCTCCCCCGTCCAAAGAAATTGTGTTTTTCAATGCTGGCCTTACGTATCGATTTTGAAGATAAAGGAGATCGAAGATGAATACACCCTTCAAAAAGACCGGACTCGAGACGTTGCTGACGCCCGAGAACAGCGCTCTCATCCTGATTGACCATCAGCCATTCCAATTTGCGAGTCTCAACAGTCATGATCCGCAAACGATCATGAACAATGTCGTTGGTCTCGCAAAGGTCGCCAGGCTATACAAAGTCCCCACGCTTTTGACGACGGTCACGGAGGAGCGAGGTGGGTACATCCTGAAGCAACTCCAGGATGTCTTTCCCGACCAGAAGCCCATCAATCGCACATTCATCAACGCCTGGGAAGACAAGCGGATCGTCGATTGGGTGGCGAAGACCGGAAGGAAGAAGCTCGTCATGGCGGCCCTCTGGACGGAAATCTGCCTCGCCTTCCCCGTGATCCATGCGCTCGGGGACGGCTACGAGGTCTACTTCGTCAGCGACGCGTCAGGCGGCGTCACCCGTGAGGCGCACGAGATGGGTACCCAACGGATGATCCAGGCTGGCGCGGTCCCGCTGACCTGGGGCGTACTCTCAGCGGAGTGGCAGCGCGACTGGGCGCGCGAGGCGACGGTACCGGGGCTGGGCCAGATCGTCGTTGAGCACTACGGCTCCACCGGCACGTCATTCCTCTGGGAACAGCAATTGCTCAATCAGGGCGGATCGAATCGCCGATAGGAAGGAGATGCACCATGTCACGAGTCATTCAGCAGTCCAGTCGTTTTGCCGCGATTACCGGTGCGGGCAGTGGGCTCGGGCGGGATATTGCGCTTGGTCTCGCTGCAAAGGGCTACCACGTCTTTGGAACCGCTATCACACCTGAGGAAATCACTGACCTCCAGCAAGCCTCTGGCGGCGCAGTTACACTGACCAGTTGCGACATCACCGACGAGCCAGCGGTCAAGCGCTGGGCTGGTGCGGTGAGCGCGCAGACAGATGGCGGCCTCAATCTTCTCATCAGTAACGCCGGAATCCTGACTCCCGGGCCTATCGAGACGCTCCCACTCGACTCCATCAGACGCGAGTTCGAAGTGAACGTTTTCGGAGCGCTCTCCGTGGTGAACGCATTCCTTCCGGCTTTGAGGAAAGCGCGTGGTCGTATTGTTCAGATCAGCACCTGGACGGCACACCTGCCGCTTCCGTTCAACGGTCCATCGGGCGCTTCAAAGGCGGCCATGGAGATATTTGCAACTGTCTATCGAGAGGAACTAAAGCACTTTGGTATCGATGTCGTCGTCGCGGTCGCCGGAAACATGAGGACTGGCGGGCCGGCCAAGACCGCCTCGGCGCTCGCGCGCACTACGGAGCGGATGACGCCGCAAGAACGCGACCTTTACGGAAAAGTGTTCGGTGCCTTTGCAGCCAGACTCAACAGCATGCAAGACAACGGGCTTGCCTCGGTCGATGCCGCCAGGCGTGTAATCGAGATCGCCGAGCAGAATCCTGCACCGCGCTTTGCGGCGGTCGGCCAGGATGCGGAAGAGATTCTTCACGTTGTGCGCGAAAAATCCGACGATGAGCAAGACGCTCTTCGTCTCCAAATCGCAGGGCTGAGATAAGAAATCCAGGAAAAGGAGAAACCCATGATTGAACTCGTTGAGGCCACCGACAGCCGTGCTGTCCGCAACAAGAACAACGTCCTCGCGCTGTACGATCTGATGATCAATCAGAAGCGGTCAGAAGAGGCGACAGCCAAATTTGTGAGTCCGTCATACATCCAACACAACCCGCTGATTCCGGACGGATCCGTCGCGCTCGGACAGTTCTTCGCCAGGGTCACGCGCGAGCGAGCCCGGGCGCGCGTCGTGGTTCACCAAATCATTGCAGTCGGCGACTATGTGTGGGCACATTTGAACTTCCTTAACCTGTTCAACGATGATCCCGACGACACCGGCATTGCCGGCGTCGATATCTATCGCATGGACGCTGAGGGGAAAGCCATCGAGCACTGGGATACGTTGCAACTCGTGGGCACGCCTCAAAACTCCGCTCCGATCATCGCGCCGAACATTCCGCGTGCGAATGCCAACGGCATGTTCTGATCGCAAGGCGGGCAAGACCAGGTAACTTCATTCGCCACGAACTAAAAAAGAAGAAGGAGGAACTATCTCATGTCGACCAACCTGGCTGTGCTTCAGGAGGTTTTGCAGAACACAACGAATGTCAAGGTGCTCAGGCAACTCATGACACCGGACGTCACCTACGTTTCATTGAATTTCGACAACCCCGAACTCAGGAAAATTGAGCCATGGGCCGGCACTCACAAAGGGCCACAGGCTATGTCGGATGTCTTTGCGGCCATCCAACGCTTCTGGAAAACACTCGATTTCAAGGTCACCGACACTATTGAGCAGGGTAGCCGCGTCGCCCTCTTCGGCTCCTTTACCTACAAATCAAACACAACCGGGAAGGAAATTACTTCTCCATTTGGCCTGCTGGCACGTTTCGAGGGGGACAAGGTTGCTTATATTCAGTTCCTCGAGGACAGCTATGGCACAGCAGGCTCGTTCAAAACAGGGGGAGGCGCACGGTTCCACAGCGATCCCTCGGGAAAAGAGGTCGAGGTCTAACGCCAGGCAAGTGTTACTGCGGATTCTCGCCGGGTAGTCCTCAGCCCGCGAGATCAAAGAAATTTCCGTGGAGCCCATTTGCAAAGGAGACGAACATGGCATCGAAAGCAAAGATAATCCGCAGAGTTGTTACCAGATCAACGCGTGAGCAGGAAATAAGAATTCGCGCGTATGAGATTTATCTGCAGCGCGGGGGACAAACTGGCAATGAACTGGAGGATTGGCTTCAGGCTGAACGTGAGCTCACCGCAGGAACTCCGTTCACCCGAAGTGAAGCATAAAAGAAACGAGAGAATTTGCCGGCGATCAACGCGTCGACCCAGATGATCGCCGGCCGACTTTCTGTGTAGAAACATTTGCAAAAGCGAGGGCAGAAACGTGGCAGTAAATACGTTAAAGCGGCTTCTTGCAGCAGTCGTGGCTGGAACTGAAACGGTTTTTGCTCGGTCAACTATGAGATGTACATTGCTCTGGCTGACGATCCCGGGCCTGGCTGCGGCGCAGACAAATCAAACTTCACCCAACTTCGGCAGTGTCCCCAGCGGGACGGCAACCAGTGAAGTGCTTCACCTCACGCTTCGCGAAGCCATCAACATGGCAACCCGCTACAACCTGGGCGAGATCGAAAGCGGAGAGAATGCCCGCATAGCTCGTGGACAGAGGCTTCGTGCTCTGAGCGCACTTCTCCCGCAGGTGAGCGCAGGCTCTTCAGAGAGTGTCCAACAGGTGAGCGCAGCCACCCTGGGCATCCAGGTTCCGCAAATTCCTGCCGTAATCGGTCCTTTCAGCTTCAGCACCGCACAGGCGAGTGCCAGCCAGACACTTTTCAGCTTCGAGTCGATCCAGCGTTTCCATGCGGCGGCCAGTGCAGAACAGGCTGCTCAACTTACTTACAGTGACACCCTCGATGTCGTTACTCTGATTGTGGGAAATGCTTATCTTCAGGTGATACAGGCGGGCTCACGCGTCAACGCGGAAGAAGCCCAGGTGAAAAACGCGCAGGCGCTTTACGACCAGGCCGTCGACCAGCTTCAAGCCGGTACCAGCCCTAAAATCGACGTGACTCGCAGCGGCGTGCAACTGCATACCGAGCAGTACAACCTTAGTATTGCGCGGAACAATTTTGCCATCGTGAAGCTCAACCTTTCACGCGCGATCGGCCTGCCCCTCGGCCAGGCATTCGATCTGGCTGATCGATTGCCATACGCAGACATCAATCCTCAGACTGTGGACGATGCCCTGAGCACAGCCTACAAATCAAGAAGCGATTTCCGGGCGGCACTGAGCTCACAGAAGTCAGCCCAGGAGCAGCTTTCAGCAACTCGCGCAGAGCGCTACCCGGTGCTGGCCGTCAACGGCGACTATGGAGTGCAGGGACCCAACTTTGGCCGCTTGCATGGCGCCTTCACTTTTCAAGCGGGAGTAAGCGTGCCGGTTTTCACCGGTGGACGCATCAAGGGCGATATCACCGCGGCGCAAAGCGTGCTTCGGCAGCGAAAGGCAGAGGCCGAGAATCTGCGCGGCCAGATCGACTACGACGTCCGTACGGCGTTTCTTGACCTGCAGGCCGCCACGGAGCAGGTAGGAGTTGCGTGTCAAAACGTGGACCTTGCCAATGAAAATCTCTCTCGCTCGCAGGAACGCTTCGCCGCCGGCGTAACCGACAGCGTCGAAGTGGTGCAGGCTCAGCAGTCTTTGGCAAGCGCGAATGATCAGTATATTTCCAGCCTGTACAGTCACAATGTCGCAAAACTGCAGCTCGCCCGGGCGCTGGGGCTAGCGCGCACGAATTACAGCCAGTATCTCGCGCAGTAAAGGGAGGATTTGCATGGCCAGCCAACCTCGGCCCGACGTAGCAGAACCGGAATCTGAACCGATGCCCGCGGGCAAAGAAAACGACGTGTCGCAGCGGGACTCGGCACGGCGGCGTTCGCGCTTCAAATTCAACCGCCCTCTTGTCCTCATTCCCCTGGCATTGGTGGTGATCGCCGGCGCTGTTCTTTTGTGGCTTTATCTTGCCAGCTATGAAAGCACCGACGATGCACAGGTTGATGTACACCTGTACCCGGTGAGCGCGCGCATCTCCGGCTACGTTATTAAAGTGAATGTCACCGACAATCAGTACGTGAAGCAAGGGACCGTGCTGGTCGAGATCGATCCCAAAGACTATGAAATTACCGTTGCCAGAGCGCGAGCTGACCTGGCCAATGCCGAGGCCACCGCAAAGTCCCTTAACATCAACGTCCCAATTGCGTCTGTAAACACATCGAGCCAGTTGCGCTTCGCCGCGTCCGACGTTGAGAACGCCAGGGCCGGCATTGTGGCTGCCGAGAAACAACTGGCCGCCGCACACGCGCAGGTGGATCAGGCGGAGGCCAACGACGTTAGAGCGCAGGATGATCTGCAGCGATACAAGCGGCTGGTGGCAAAACAAAACGTTTCGGAGCAGACCTACGACCAGGCATTGGCTTCGGCCAGGGCCAGCACTGCTTCCGTTGCTGCGGCTAAGGCGAATGAGGCTGCGGCTCAACAAACCGTTCAGCAGGCGAATGACCGGCTTGATCAGGCCCAGGCCAACCATCGCGCGGCTCAAACTGGCCCGCAGCAGGTGGCGTCAACGAACGCCCGCGCGCTCGCCGCCCTGGCTGATGTGCAGCAAAGGCGTGCAGCTCTCGAACAAGCGGAATTGAATCTGCAGTACACAAAAATCGTTGCCCCGGTCAGCGGCGAGGTGAACAAGACAGTCGTGGTCGGTCTGAACGTACAGGCTGGCCAGCAGTTATTGACAGTGGTGCCTCTGGACGAGGTCTGGATCACGGCCAATTTCAAAGAGACGCAGCTCCGGCGTATCCAGGCTGGACAAAAAGCAAAAATCAACGTGGATGCAACCGGCACGACTCTGCGCGGACATGTTGACAGCGTCGCAGGCGCAACTGGTCCTTTATTCAGTTTGCTTCCGCCGGAGAATGCCACTGGAAACTACGTGAAGATTGTTCAGCGTCTTCCTGTGAAAATTGTTCTCGAGCCTGGTGAGAACCGGGACCACCGGCTTCGGCCCGGCATGAACGTTGTACCCAAGGTGTATTTGCGATGAGCGGCGCTGTCCTCACCATCGACCAGGACGTGTGGAAGCCAAAGTACAATCCCTGGCTCATTGCAGTCGTTGTTGCGCTTGCGGCTTTCATGGAAGTACTCGACACCAGCATCGCCAATGTTGCTTTGCCGTATATGGCGGGAAGTCTGGGCGCGAGCAACGACCAGAGCACCTGGGTGCTTACTTCTTATCTTGTCTCCAACGCCATAATTCTTCCCATGAGCGCGTGGATCGCGGGCGCACTCGGTCGCAAGCGTTTTTTCATGATCTGCCTGGCGATCTTCACCGTGAGTTCATTGCTGTGCGGGCTGGCGCCCAGCCTTGGCTCTCTCCTGTTCTTTCGCGTTCTGCAGGGAGCCGGCGGTGGTGGTTTACAGCCCATGGCGCAGGCCATTTTGGCGGACACCTTTCCTCCGGAGAAAAGAGGGTTGGCATTTGCCCTGTTCGGAATAACTGCGGTTACGGCGCCGACCATCGGGCCGACTCTCGGAGGATGGATTACATTTAGTTATTCCTGGCGCTGGATCTTCTTTATTAACCTTCCGGTCGGCGTGATCACGTGGTTGCTGGTGCGCCGGTTTGTTGAGGATCCTCCGTATTTAAAGCGACTAAGAGGAGCCGGAGTCAAGTTGGATTATGTGGGCATTGCTTTCCTGATCGTCGGTATCGGCGCCTTGCAAATTCTGCTGGACAAGGGCCAGGAAGATGACTGGTTCGGCTCGAACTTTATCACCGCGCTCGTCATTATTTCGGCGCTGTGCCTGATCTCTCTGGTGATATGGGAGTGGTTTCACAAAGCTCCCATCATCGACGTCCGCATGTTCAAGAGTTTTAATTTTGCGAGCTCAAGCCTGATGATGTTCGTGGTTGGCATTGTATTGTTCAGCAGCCTGGTCCTGATGCCACAGTTTCTGCAGACCCTCCTGGGGTACACGTCGCAACTTGCCGGCCTTGCTCTTTCAGCGGGAGGCCTGGTCTTGCTCATCCAAATGCCGATCGTGGGACAGCTGACAATGAGAGTTCAGGCACGTCGTCTGATCGCGTTTGGCTGGCTGGCGTTGGCGGTTGCCATGTTTTATTCGACCAGGCGAATTGATTTGCAGATTAGTTTCAGTGCTGCTACCTGGCTTCGCGTTGCCCAGGTTGTGGGATTGGGATTCTTGTTCGTGCCCATAAGTCTGGTGTCATATATCGGAGTTTCACCGGAGAAAAACAATTCCGTCGCGGGCATCATGAACTTCATGCGCAACATCGGAAGCGGCGTAGGAACATCGCTGGTAACCACATTGATTGCACGCCGATCACAATTCCATCAGCTGAGGCTGGTGGAGCACTCCAGGCTCGATAACCCGAACTTTGCGAACGCGGCCCAGGGTTTGACGCAGCGCTTTGCTAATGCAGGCATGGGAACGCACGAGGCGTCCGTCGCCGCCTACGCGAGTCTTTACCGGTCATTGCAGGCACAGGCGGCAAGTATGGCATACGTGGATACATTCATGGTTCTTTGCATGGGCGCGGCGATCATGTTCGTCCTGGCATTTTTCCTGAAGAAGAACGAACCTGGCGGTGGTATGACCGTGGCCGAATGATGCTGTTGGAGACTCATGTGGTGAGAGTGGTAAGACCTCGGGAAGGCGACGATTTATATGATCAAAATCATCACCATCGAACGCGAATACGGATGTGGCGGAAGCGACATCGCCCGACTGGTGGCGAAACGCCTCGGCTGGAAGCTGTGGGACCAGTCGTTAACCGATGAAATCGCCAGATTGGCCGGGTGCTCCAGGGCAGTAGTCGAAGATAGAGAGGAGCGGGCCGATCCTCTCTATTACCGCCTTTTCAAATCGTTTCTGCGCGGAAGTTATGAAGGCAGTATCAACGCGCCCAAACTGAATCTTGTGGACAGCGAGACCATCATGACGATCACTCGCCGCGTGGTGGAGCACGCCGCGAAGGGCGGCAACACCGTCATCGTGGGCAGAGGCTCGCAACAGTTTCTCAAAGACCGACCTGACACGTTGCGGGTCTTCCTGTATGCGCCGCGCGAAAGCAAAAGCCGCCGATTGGTAACCCGCGGCAAAACCGAGAAGGAAGCCGAGGAACTGATCGATACGGTCGACGACGAGCGTGCGGACTTCATCAAAAAATACTTTAAGGTGGAATGGCCGGATCGCGCGATTTACCACGCTATGATCAACACCAGCTGCGGGGATGAGGCTACGATGCGCATGATCCTGAATTTTAGGATGCCTACGCCCCATGTGCGATTGCGTGAGATCGCCTGCGCGGTTCTCGCGAGCCAGTGAAGGTAGTTGATGAGGGTAACGCCCCCTCCAGTGCATCCGTTGATCTGGTTTCGCCGAACGCATAGTCCCCAATATGCTTAGCGAAGGCCCTGCGCACCGAAGAATCTACAATGTACCGAGTGACGGGCCAACCGGAAATTGCTCCGTTATTCCGGGTTAGATAAGGTCAACGTGCACAACCGGCCGCTCTGTTTTCCGGCTGGGCGCAACGTCGGGTGTGCCAACCGAGTTGCACCGGCACGCAACGTTTCCCGCCACTTCGGAATCACACCCCAATAAGGTCAGCACTGAACGGAATGTCTCGTCTTTGCTGCAGAAGTTGCTGAATCCAATGAAGTATTCATGCCGGTTCTTGCCTGCTCTTCCACTTCTCTGCTTCTTAAGTTCGTTTTTGGGGACACTTTCAGCCCAAACGTCGCCGCAGGGACAATGGTCCGCGCTGGAGAATTGGCCCACACTGGCCGTGCACTCCACACTGCTGCCCAATGGGCGGGTGTTCTTTGTCTCTTACTACAATGAGTCCCTGTCGCCGACCATCTGGGACCCTGTCACAAACAATTTTTCGCCCACGGCTCAGTCGCTTTATGCGCTCTTCTGCGCCGGCCATACCTCCATGGCGGATGGCCGTGTCTTTATTGCCGGTGGCCACATTGCGGACTACACCGGCTACGCCCACGCCATTATTTACGATCCCTTCAATAACACGATGACCCAGGTTCCGGACATGAATGAGGGCCGCTGGTATCCGACCACCACGGCGCTGCCAAATGGGGACATTCTCGTGGTCTCCGGGGATGTGAACGCCAACACCGTGGTCAATCCTCTGCCGCAGGTCTTTCAAGTGGGCAGCAGCACATGGCGCAATCTGACGTCAGCACAATTGATGCAGGCGCTGTATCCGGTGATGCTGGTTGCGCCCAATGGTCAGGTGTTCTATGCCGGACCGGATACCCAGACGCGGTACCTTGATACCTCAGGCACAGGGGCATGGACCACAGTCGCAACCCGCAAATTTAATGGTTCGCGGGATTACGGCCCGGGCCTCATGTATGACTCGGGAAAGGTTCTTGCGGTTGGCGGTGGCGATCCTCCCACGGCCACAGCTGAAACCATTGACCTAAACGCGAGCACACCGGCGTGGAATCTGACCGGCAGCATGCATTTCGCCCGCCGCCAGCACAACGCCGTCATCCTGCCGGATGGCAAAGTTTTCATCGTAGGCGGCAGCAGCGGCTCAGGCTTTGACGATTCCACGAATCCCGTACTGCCCACGGAGATGTGGGATCCGGCAACCGGTCAGTTCACGGTGATGGCGAGCATTGGGGTCTATCGGGGTTACCATTCCACGGCGCTGCTGCTGCCAGATGGGCGCGTGCTCTCCGCGGGCGGCAATGTAGGCGGCGCGAATGCCCAGGTTTTTTCGCCACCATACTTGTCCGCGGGAACGCAGCCGGCAATTTCCTCCGCGCCCGTGGGTGTGGGTTATGGGCAGACCATCTTTATAGGCACCCCGGATGCCGCCACCATCTCCCAGGTAACGTGGTTGCGCACCGGGTCCACGACGCACACCTTCGATGAGAGCCAGCGCTTCATGCGCCTGAGCTTTACCCAGGCCAACGGCGGATTGAATGTAACCATGCCGGCCAACGGCAATATCGCCCCGCCAGGTTACTACATGCTCTTTTTGCTGAACGGCTCCGGAGTGCCGTCTGTGGCCAGGATCATCCAGATCACACAGGGAGGAGGCAACACAGGCACTCTGACTGGAACCGTAACCAACACGTCGGGCGCGCCTCTCACCGGCGCTCAAGTCAATTCCGGCAGTTCCTCGGCCACCACCGCGTCCGACGGAACTTACACCTTAGCCAACCTGGCCGCCGGAACAACCACCCTCACGTCTTCTCTTTCCGGGTATCAAAACGCCTCGAAGAACGCAACCGTCACCGCCGGAAGCACCACCAACCTTCCCGCAATTCAGCTTGCACCCATCAATCCAGGGGGTATTACGGGCAGCGTGGCAGACAGCACTGGAAATGGAATTACAGGTGCGACGGTAACCGGCGGAGGGCTTAGCGCGACCACGAGCAGCGGCGGGATCTATACCTTTAACAATGTTCCTGCCGAAATCGTCACCCTGGTGGCCACCGCGCCCGGGTTCCAGCCGGCTTCAAAAAATGTGACCGTCACCGCGGGTAACACTACGACCGCCCCCACGATCACTCTCAGTTCAAATTTGGGCAACGTGACTGGGAAAGTTATGAATTCTTCCGGTAGTCCCATCAACGGCGCCAGCGTTAGCTTTGGCGGCGGAAGCACGACCACCGATGGCACAGGAACTTACAATTTTACTAACATTCCCGCAGGGACGATTCAACTGGTGGCAGCCGCCAGCGGATTTCAGAGCGTTACCCAGAACGTGACCGTGACCGGAGCCAGCACTACCACCGCGAACTTCTCTCTGTCCGCCGCTCCGCCTTCTTCAGGGACGGTCACCGGCAAGGTCACAAACATCTCCAACGGAGCAATCATCGCAGGTGCAACCGTCAAGTGGAACGGCACTTCGGCGGCGACGAACAGCAGCGGCGTCTATACGCTCAGCAATGTGACCGGCGGCTCGCAAACCATTATGGCCGGCGCCACTGGCTATTTGCCGCTAAGCAGCACGGTGAGTGTTTCCGGCGGGAGCACAACCCTCAATTTCCAGCTGTCCACGGCGGGCATTCTCGACGTGAAGGTAGTTACGTCAAGTGGAGTTGCTGTGAGTGGCGCGCCCATCTCCCTGAGCGGCGGCGTGATTGCGACCAGTCTCAGCGGAACCACAAATTCTTCGGGACTCTATTCCAGCAATTGGATTCCAATTGGCAACTACAGCGTCAGCAGCGGCTCAGTTACGGAGAGCACCACCGTCAACACCGGCAAGACCACGACGATCACGCTGACGCAACAGAGTGGAGGGCCGAGTACAGGGACGATTTCCGGGACGGTGACTGACTCCTCCGGCGCGGCTTTGTCCGGAGCGTCAGTATCCACGGGGACGATCAATACCACCACTCAGGCGAACGGCAGCTATACACTGGCCAATGTAAGCGCGGGTACAGCCACGGTGACGGCATCCACGGCGGGATTCCAGAGCGCCGCCCAAACCGTGACCGTAACGGCGGGATCAACCACGACAGCCAACTTCGCGCTGGTCACTTCCAATACCTCCGGTGGAGCGGTGACGGGGAAGATCACGAATATTTCCAATGGCGTGGGGCTTTCCGGCGCAACCGTGAAATGGAACACCACGGCAGTATCCAGCAACAGCAGTGGCGTCTACACATTCAACAACGTCACCAGCGGGACGCAGACAATCACAGCAAGCGCGACCGGGTATCTCCCCCGCAGCGCTACAGTCTCGGTCACCAGTGGTGGAACTTCGACGCTGAATTTTCAGCTGGCCACCGCCGGGATCATCAAGGTCACAGCCACAAGTTCAACCGGCGGGGCCGACGCCGGAGCGGCCATCAACATTCAGGGCGGCGTCATCAGCACGACTCTGACTGGAGTGACAAACAGCTCCGGAGTCTACAGCAGCAACTGGATTCCAGTGGGATCGTACACGGTCACGATCTCCGAAAGCGGCCATACCACGCAAACCAGGAACGTCACGGTGAGCAGTGGCGCAACCATGGCTGTGAACTTTACTTTCTGAAAGGGTGGCAAGACGGTGGGCAACAATATCAGGTCATTTTGGATGAAGCGTATCGGAACGCGAGTGTATTCAGATCATCGATGCTTTAGGAGTGCCCCCTTCCCTGCCGCCGCAGGCGAACGCGCAGTTCCCGAGGCTGGAGCGGAGCGCCTCAAAAAATGGGGCATTTTCCTTTTCACCATCCAGTCTCTTCTGTTTGCAATTGGAGCAAGCGGACAGACTTACACCATTACTGATTTGGGAACACTGCATCCAGGCAGCGCCCGCGTTCACGATATAAATTCATCGGGGCAGGTCGTGGGCGCTTCCGGCCATCCTCACGGTTCGGATACCCATGCATTCTT
>Ga0070730_10000274_pt1 | contig 65727 bp, 41 predicted proteins | sample Coa_R1_3_FD_66447 | JGI IMG/M metagenome (GOLD analysis project Ga0070730, IMG submission 66447) | Surface soil microbial communities from Centralia Pennsylvania, which are recovering from an underground coalmine fire - Coalmine... | ecosystem: Environmental > Terrestrial > Soil > Unclassified ... | reverse complement strand
CGCCGCCGATCTGAGCGGAGATGGCCATCCGGATCTGCTTCTGGCGACATCCTCCGGCCTGTACATCTTTATGAATGACGGCCACGGCGGCTTCACTGCAAACACAAGCATGGTTGGTCCTCAGCTCAGTATCAGCAGCTTTGCCGTGGCGGATTTCAACCAGGATGGGCGTCCTGACATCGTCTCGGTCGGAGCTGAATTATCGCAATGCGGCGCCGCGTCGGCCTCGGTTTTTCTGAGTTATGGCAATGGCGACGGCACATTCAGGGACCCAGTCGCACTTCCTATGACAAACTTTGTCCCGGGCGGAATCGCCGCAGGCGATTTCAATCACGATGGACGAATGGACCTTGTTGTCTCGGAAGCGACCACTAGTGGTTGTTCGACAGGGGCTCCGAATGCTGGGTCGGTGCAGGTGGCGCTTCAGCAAGTCGATGGAAGCTTTGTTGTCAGCAGGAACCTCACTGGCATCGCCAATCCAGGTGCGATCATTGCCGGAGACTTTGATGGTGATGGCAACGTGGACATAGCGGTCCTCCAGTCCTCATTGACCTCACCTCTTTCACCACCGCCGTCTGATGCCGTGATGACCTATCGCGGAGATGGCAGCGGAGCTTTCTCCGGGCCGAATCAGTTTGCTGTCCCGGCCGGACCACGCGCGCTAGCCGCCGGCACGTTCACCAACGCGGTTGCGCTCGACCTTGCAATCGCCGATGCCAATGCCAACCAGCTCTCGGTCCTAGTAAACCAGGGCGGCAGTACTCTGGCGCTGGCTTCGTCGAGTAATCCGGCGAAGATGCATCAGGCGGTGACGCTGACCGCGACGGTTCAACCAAGGTTCCCCGGAAATGGGAAGCTCCCCGGCTCCGTTATCTTTGCCGATGGAAAGACCAATCTGGGAACTGCTCCCGTGAATGCCTCCGGTGTCGCGACATTGACGACGACATTCGCGGTGAAAGGCACGCATTCGTTAGTGGCTGTATATGGCGGAAACGAAAACTTTGTCGGCGGCTCGTCCTCAACGCTCCAGCAGATCGTGAACGGACCACCACCCAACGTCTTTACGCAGAGTGGACCCAATCCCAGCTCATTTGGACAAACGGTGCATTTTACGGTCGACGTTTTTCTTCCCCCGTCCGGACCGGTCCCCAGCGGCACTGTCCGTCTAACCGAAGGCGGAAACGTTATCGATACGGGAGTGCTCGACTCTACCGGCCAAGTCAGGCTGCTGGTGAATACCTTGCCGGTCGGTTCCCACACGATCGTTGCAGAATACCTGGGCGACTCGACCTTTGGGCCGGCAAATTCATTGCCGTTGACTCAGACGGTCACTGGCAGTTCCACGACGACCACAGTGAATCTCAACTCCAATCCCAGTGTCTTTGGCCAAACGGTCACGCTTACAGCGGCAGTCGCCCCCGGAAATGGGTTTGGCGCGCCCAGTGGCACAGTTGCCTTCAACGACGGAGGCACAAATATCGGCACAGCCACCGTGGACGGTAGCGGAAACGCGACTCTGCAACTCAATTCGTTTAACGTTGGAAACCACGACATTAGCGCCAGCTACTCTGGCGATAGCAACTTCCAGGCATCAACTTCGTCGCCAGTCTCGCTGACAGTCAACCAGAGCCCCACTACAACCAGTATCAGTCTCGCTCCCAATCCGAGCGTCTTCGGTCAGGCGGTGACGCTCACTGTGATCGTGGCCCCTTCGGGCGGAGGTACAGGCACGCCATCTGGCATCGTCACATTCAGCGACGGAGCAAACACACTTGGCACAGCATCCCTGGACGGTAGCGGAAGGACCTCACTGACAGTTAGCCCGTTGACTGTGGGAAGCCACAGCATCACGGCAAGCTACGGCGGAGACGCTAATTTCCTCGGCTCTTCCACGGCGGCTTCACAGACCGTCAACAAGAGCCCGACCACAACGAATGTGAGCTCAGCACCGAATCCTGGTGTCTATGGGCAGGCGGTAACTTTCACTGCGATCGTGGCGGCTTCGAGCGGCGGGGCAGGTACGCCCTCTGGCACAGTTACATTCAATGAGGGAGCGAACACGCTTGGCTCAGCGTCCGTAGACAACACTGGACGCGCATCGCTGACCGTTAACTCCTTGACTGCCGGAAGCCACAACATCATCGGAAGCTACAGCGGCGACGGCAATTTCCTCCTTTCTTCCGCGGCAGCATCACAGACAGTCAATAAGAGCCCAACCACAACGAGTGTGAATTCAACCCCGAATCATAGTGTTCATGGGCAGACCGTGACGCTCACTGCAATAGTATCTGCTTCCGGCGGCGGCGCAGGTACGCCCGCTGGCACGGTGACATTCAGCGACGGTGCGAGCACTGTTGGTTCGGCGCCATTAGATAACACTGGAACCGCTTCGCTGCCCGTCAGCTCATTGACTGTCGGAAGTCACAGCATCACGGCGAACTACAGTGGGGACAGCAACTTCTTAGGTTCTTCCGCGGCAGCTTCGCAGACGGTCAACAAGAGCCCGACCACAATGAGCGTGAATTCGGCCCCGAATCCCAGTGTCTATGGGCAGGCGGTAACGTTCACTGCGATAGTCGCCGCTTCGGGCGGCGGGGCAGGTACGCCCTCCGGCACAGTTATGTTCAACGACGGCGCAAGCACGCTCGGGTCGGCGTCTTTGGATACAAGTGGAACGGCTGTTCTGACCGTCAATTCGTTAACTGCGGGAAGCCACAACATCACCGCAAGCTACACCGGCGACGCAAGCTTCTTGGCCTCCACTGCAACAGTTTCGCAGACAGTCAACAAGAGCCCGACCACAACGAATGTGAGCTCCGCCCCGAATCCTAGTCTCTATGGGCAGGCAGTAACGTTCACTGCGATAGTCGCTGCTTCGAGCGGCGGCCTAGGTACGCCGTCTGGCACCGTCACATTCAATGAGGGTGCGAGCACCCTGGGCTCAGCGTCGTTGGACAACACTGGAAGGGCCTCGCTGACAGTCAATTCCTTGGCTGCGGGAAGCCACAACATCACGGCAAGCTACAGCGATGACGGGAACCTCCAGGCTTCCTCCGCGGCAGTTTCGCAGACAGTCAACAAGAGTCCCACCACAACGAGTGTCAGTGCGGCCCCCAATCCCAGTGTCTACGGGCAGGCAGTGACGGTCACCGCAGTCGTGGCTGCTTCCGGTGGCGGCGCGGGTACGCCCTCTGGCGCCCTCACGTTCAATGAAGGCACAAACAACCTTGGCTCGGCATCGCTGGACAACAACGGAAAGGCTTCGCTGGCGGTCAACTCTTTGACTGCGGGAAGCCACAACATCAAGGCAAACTACGGTGGCGACATCAGCTTCCTGGCTTCCTCGGCATCCGTTCCACAAACTGTCGGGAAGAGTCCGACGTCGACAACGCTCACTGCGGCGCCTAATCCAAGCGTATTCGGCGAGAGTGTCACGCTCAGCGTTACAGTTGTGGCTGCCGGCGGAGGAGCGGGGATTCCCTCCGGCAATGTGAGCTTGTTGGATGCGGGGACTGCCATCGGCACAGCCGCGTTGGACAATGCTGGGAAAGCGGTACTGAGCATCAGCACCCTGAGTGTGGGGACGCATAGTCTCACTGCGACTTATGCCGGAGATGCAAATTTCAATCCTTCGTCTACTTCAGGTACCGGAGGAGTTACCCTAGTTGTAAATCAGAGCAGCACAGTCACCACGCTTTCCAGTTCCTCGGAGCCGAGTGTTTTCGGACAGACAGTCACATTCACAGCAACGGTTGCCCCGTCAGGTGGCGGCGCCGGAGTCCCGTCGGGCACCGTGGTATTCAGCGATGGAGCGACGGCAATCGGTTCAGAGGTTTTGGATAATACCGGAAAGGCTACGCTGACGACGAGTTCACTCGCAGTTGGAAGCCACAATCTCAGCGCCAGCTATCGTGGGAACCCTGGCTTCCTGCCTTCCAACTCGAAGGCGCTCTTTCAATTCGTCAACAAAGACTCTGTCATGATGAGTCTATTCTCAACACCGAATCCATCAACGTACGGTGAGAGTGTGACATTCACTCTGCAGGTGTCGCCCGACCAGCCAGGAGGGAGTCCTGGGACGCCGCTTCCCTCAGGAACAGTGACGCTCACCGAGGGTGCAGGCACTCTGGGTACGGCCACACTCGATAACTCTGGCAAAGCCACGTTTGTGATCTCTAACCTGCCTGCGGGCTCACACAGCATTGGGGCCACGTACGCCGGTGATGCCAATTTCTCGAACAGCATACTGAGCGACCATCCGCAGGAGGTCGACAAGGCTCCCACTCAAACAACCTTGACCAGTTCCCTGAATCCTGCGACGAATGCTTCGACCATTCTGCTGAGCGCACACGTTTCGTCCACCGTTGGGCCGGTGTCGGGCAGCGTAACTTTTCTCGATGGAGCTGAACCGCTGGCATCAGTTCCACTCGATGGCAGCGGGAGTGCCACACTCCCGCTCTCCAATCTCTCCGTCGGAAGTCACCATTTCACCGCAACCTATGGTGGTGACACAAACTTTGCGCCCTCCCAGTCAGCTGCAGTCAACGAACAAATTGTGGATTCCCACAGCGCAGTTGTCCTGGCCAGTTCCGCCAATCCACAAACAGTGACAAAAGACGTAACGTTTGTTGCCAGCGTGACTCCTGCCCTCGGCGGCGCAGTCAGCGGTGGGACAGCGACATTCAGCGATGGACCAACACTTCTGGCAACTGTGCCTCTGGTGAACTCAGCAGCCAGCTTCGCGACGACTGCTCTGGCGGTGGGTGATCACAGCATCACGGCGTCGTACCAAGCCGGCACTGCGCCTGGACCTTTTGACGGCATATCAACGCCTATCGTCCAGACAATCAAGTCTGCCGCTCCTATTGTTATCATCGGAGGCGCCAAGCAGGACTTTACGATCTCCGTTGCGCAGCCATCCTCAGACGTTGTTGCCGGCCAGACCTTTACGACTCAAGTCACGCTGACTCCCGTCAATGGACTCACGGGTAACATCCTGACCATCTGCGCCGGAGCTCCCTCAGGCAGCACCTGCACGGTTACACCCGATCAAGGCACTTTGGACGGGAAAAATTCTGTCACTGCAACCCTGACTGTCACGACCACCCGATCTGGCACAGCCGCTGTAACCGCGTGGGAGAGAACGAGAACTCCATTGAACGGGCTACCACGCCCATTGGGAATCTCGTTGCTGCCGTTCGCGCTTGGCATGCGCCTTTGCTTTACCCGCACTGGCGAGCGGCGAAAGCGGCGCGTATTCACCTTGGCGCTACTCGCCTGCCTGCTCGCTGGGTGTGGAGGCACAAAATTGCGAACTCAATCCCTCGCGGCAAATACGCCGCCGGGTTCATACACCTTTACAGTGCAATCGCAGTCGGGCTCGCTTGCGCATTCCAGCCAGATCATTTTGCAAGTCAAGTGACTCAGCCATTGCAGCCGCAGCGGACGAATAGGAGACTCAGCGAGTTTGTGAAAGGGAGTTATGAGTTGGTTAAATTTGGAGAGCATCTTTCGTAAGAACGGCGGTCGACCTGCACCGAAGCTTTCGTGGCAAGAACTGGCCTGCAGGGCGGAGCGTCGGTTTCCGCAGCTGTGGCGCATCTCCTATCCAAGGATGTATGGCGGGGTAGGCGCATACCATTCTCCCCGGGAGCTTGCTACGCATCTAGTATCGGTTTTGGCGGCATACGGCGATACCAAAATGCAGGATGAAGCGTTGGCCAGTGATGCGCTCTGCGCATCGAAACTCGTTGAGTTGCAAGTGCCGATGTTCTTCATATCACCAACTTTGTTGGCTGCCATTCAACAAACAAGGCCACCCGACGAGGTAGCTTGGCCAGAGACGCCGCTGCCGTTTCACACAGCGGCCTTTATGCTGCCACGGGGAGCGTTGCGGCACTCATCCGAGGGTGAAGCCAGCTATCTCGTATACTCCCGCTGGACAAAAGATGAAACTGTTCCCATTGCGGGCACGAAAAAGGTCGTGACCGTAGGTGACGATATCTTCTACCTTCAGACAGCCTGCTTGGAATCGACGCCGGCCGGGTTTCAACGGTCATATGTCCGCAGGAAAACACCGGTGCTGAACCTCATGGATTTGGACACAATGGGATGCCAGACGTCGGATGGCTCATTGTCATTGGTGGGCGACGACAAAGATTTCATGAACGCGGTGGTCAGCCTCACTTTTGGCATTCTTCTCGTGATGCTGGCGCGCCCGCAACTTGTCGAGCGGGGTCACGCAACCGGAAGTCGAACCAAGCACACGGTGGAGACATGGTCACCGAACGTGATCGGCGCCCGTTACCAGGTGCTGCGCCAAGGAGGAGAGCACTGCGGCATCTCGCCACGTATGCATTGGCGGCGCGGGCACTGGCGCAGTCAACCATACGGGCCAGGGCACGGCCTTCGGCGCGATCAATGGATTGAGCCCATGCTGGTCGCAGTCGAGGCGCGCGGCGAACAGCGATTCCCAGGAAGCGACGTTCAGGATCTCAAAGGCTTGGCTGTCCCCAAGGGCGCTGCCTAGAATTCGGAAAGCCCACAAACCAGTAGTGGTCCGCAAGCAACCCTCCCCCATCCTGGCCGCCGGTGCAGACGACGGCGGCCAGGCCTTCCTCTCTGTCCAAGGTGGGCCAGATCATGAAGTTGGCGAGTGTGAGCACCTCTCAGAAGGCGCAGACATGTTCGTCTTGACACATGTGTCTACCCACTGACACATGCATCGGAGGATAACCTTGCCTTGCACCTGGGGGCCCACTGGTTTTCGAATATTGGCAAAGCGATTGCAATCACGTATTGGCATGCAGATCCAAGTCAAAGGTCCGTGTGTGAATCAAAATCGTCAGGAGCCTCTGCAAGCGTTGAGTCAAGAGTTTGCTCGCTGGCTTGAGTCTCTTTTCTACAGCAGCCTTTGCAGTCCCGCGCCATGGATACGTTCAGTGTCGCAAGATCGTGAATGCGCGCCTTCGGGTTCCAATACTCTGGAATATTGCTCACAGCTACGGTGCGAACACAGAGCCTGTCCTATCGCAGGTCGGCGGCTTTGACTGGTTGAAGTCTGGTGGTTCAATGGCAAGAAGTACATTTCGAACAAAAGTTATTGCTGGCATCCATCCGAAGAACGTGTCACGGAAGGCGTGTGTGACCCCGAATCGGGGATAGTTGCAAAAGTCGCGCCGAATAATAATGATGAGCACGGAGTTAATATGCGCTATACGCTATCGACGATGAGGTTCTCCCGCATTGGGGCGCCAAAATTGTACGGCTCCCAAATGGCCAACAAGCTAGGTTATCTTCCGCTGATTGTCCTAATCTTCGCTACGCTGGTCTATCCAGCCGAGCCGGAAACGGACAAGGGCCTCCGATGGGTTGAGATTTCCGCGACCAAGTCTAGTCCTGCGTTTCGATACCAGGCAAATCTCAAGGAGCATACGCTCCAGCTCCGTGTTCAGATACCCGCCACGTCCTCTCTTGGGAATTGGGTGCTGCACCTCTGGGTCGCCGATCCGCGAGTGGTACAGGAAAGGACAGCCACAATCGCGAAGCTTAAAGAAAGCCTGCAGGATTACCGCGATCAGATTGCCGGCGAGGATACAAATGAGTGTCAAAAAACGGCAATGCGGGCCTTCCTGAAAGACATCAGGGAGCAGATCAAGAAGTTTGAAGACTATGATCCTTACCTTCAATGGACAGTGAGTGGGAAGGAGACCGCGACCATTCCCTCCGAGATTCAGCTATTCTCCTCACAATACACACAGAATCCTGAATACAGCGAATATTATGTGCGCGTCTCGTTGGACCAAGGCTTCGATCTTAAGAACCCTAAGCTCACAGGCGTGCTTCTTGGGGTTGGGCTAACAGCGCCCGATTCGTCGCGGTTGCGCCCGCCTCATCCGTCGCGCATCCGATTTTCGGTTCCAATCTATCCGGCAGCAATCTCGAAGGAACTGCAACTGCAGTCTCGCTTGGCTCCCGATTCCATTCTCCAGTACAAACAGACCGGCTACTCGCTGGCGGTTCTGGGACTGGCCACGGAATTGGGATGTTTTGGAGTCGAGGGGGTATACAACGTTCCCGCGCTATGGGAAAAGCTGGAGTTGAAGAATCTTTCCAGCGAGCCAGCGATCAGGCTGTATGCGTACCAGGATCGCTTGCTCGCGGCGGATCGCGCCCATACTGAGTTATTAGATCTGAAAGATCACCTCACCTCGAACGGCTACCAGGATTATGAATTGATCAACCTCACGCGGAGGGCGAAGCATGTTTATTTGTTTTTGAAGGTTTCAGGACCGTCGCGTCCTCTGGGCGGTTCATCGATGTGTGGTGCTGGGGAGGAGACGGACATGATCTGGTTGCAACTCGACCAGAGCTTGAAGATTGACAAGGCACAGAGCGAGAACGTCGAATCTTGTTTTACAGACAACGACCTCATAGAACAAGGAGATTGGACAGAAAGGAGCCATTGGGAGGCAACATTCGACGACCTCCGAGACAGAACCGAGAAGCATTTAATATATGATTCTTCTCATCCTGACCGCGGTTTCCAGATTTCCACTATACCCATGAAAGAACAATGAACAAACTCTCAGCAGAGTGGCGGAGCTGTGTGTCTGCCGCCCCCGTTGTTCATCCCCTCTGACCTGCCACCAGGGCAACGCTGCAAACGCTGCATCTTTCTGCCCGCCATGTTCGCTGTACCACTGTTGCCATTCGACAGCATCGTAGAGCCGTCAATGGTCGCATTGACATCTGAGGGCCGGCGTCAAGTTGTCCGACAGACTCAGCTTCCCATTTAACGACGACACGCCCGGAATCGATAGCGATGCTCCCCAAACCAGTTCTTCCCCCACATTTTGTCCGCAAGCTGTGGCAATCAGCGCGTTCTATGGTTGGATGAGATGCGTCTTGTTAAACAAGCGAGCGGCACTCCTGTTTTTTGTGGGTGCGCTGCTCTTTGATCACTCGAGACTCCTGGCATCGGATCAAGATCCAGAAATCGTTCAGGTGACCTTTGATGACGACGGAACCCCCGTCGGGTGCAAGACGCTTCAGGTTGAACTCCGATTCGATGGGCGAACAATCAAGCGAACCTACAAGAACGGCGAGTTCACAATTCCAGCGGAGATCGAGGAGGTCAAGGCTTCCGGAAAACCCGCAGAAGAAAATACAGTGGGCCTTGCCGTTGAGTGCGCTGGCCACAAACTGCGTTTTCCCCACGTTAATGTGCATTGGCTTGGCGCAGGTTATTGGAAGATTGGAGTTGATTATCCGCCTTTTTTGGATGAGTTCAGGCGCACCCGAGCAATTGAAAGGGGAGCGTGGATCAGCTATCTCCAGTTCGAGCCGCGCGGCTATCATGGTTTTGAGATGGTGCTCGAGCATCCGAAGCCTCCAGGCAGACTGCTTCGCCGCTTCCGAAAGCAGCGGCCCGAAGCGACGGGAGCGAGCGCCCGAGATATTGCCTTTGCGCTTGCGGTATTTCGCTACCGCTATGAGCAGAATCGAGATTATCTGCTGGGACTGCTTGAGAACTGCGCCCGCGAGCCAGAGAACGCACCCGAAGACGACATCTGTGACATGCAATTGCTGGACGAGGTCACGAATCTGTATTGGCGCGGCGACTCGACACTACTCCGGCCACTGATGCAACTACCAGCATCGCACCCGGCTACGGGTGAAATCGGCACTTTCTATGCGGACGCATTGGGACGTAATACGGCAGACTTTCTGGGCACCTTGCCCGACGTTCCCGTCGAAAAGCAGCGGACCATCTGTGAGTCGGCGGGCGCGGACGAATTCAGCATGAACCAGCCGGCGCAGGATAGAGTCACAGAGCGCCTCCGTGCTATGGACGACGATGTGGCCCATCGCTGTCTGCAGGAGTTGGAAAGGGCGGCTAACGATGTTCCCTGGCGTCAACCTAAAAACTGATTGGTGGCCACAACATCAACGCGAGCTTCAATTGTCTTCGGCAAGGTGGATAGGTTCGCATCCAGCGTAGGGATTTTGTCAAACTGGCAGCCGCGAGCACCGTGGCTGCGGCTGGTCTACGGCCGCCTCCACGCTGCTCTCGTCCGTCATATCTAAGGGGAACGCCCTCGCGTTGTGGCCTGTCTGAATTGCATCCACTCTGCGGGCCGTGGCAGATACGTTCCACCCGCGTCCGGCAAACACCTCTGCTGTCACTCGGGCTATGCCAGATGAACTGCCCGTAATGAGAACAAACCGCGACGCCGGTTTTCCTTAAGCCACTTGTTTTCGGAAGGCAGATTTCTGCGCCGGCGTCAGCTTCCGATAAACGCCTACCATCAGCGCGACCAGTTCGTCTCCAAGGTTAGGTAGCGTCGTTCTGTCACCCTCAGACTTGATAATCGAAACTCGGGCCAGAGTGTTCGGCTTCTTCCCATAACGTCCGCACAACGTGCTCAGCGTCATGCGCAGATCGTTGTAGTTCGGATGCCCTTCTTCCACGAGTTCCGACCACTGCTTAAGTACGCCTTCTGTGACGCGACCATCCAGCGGGGCCGCATCTTTCTCTCTTTGAACCCGGCCGTGCCTTTCAGCGCTGTACTGACTCTGTAGGTATTTCTCCGGCGTTATGTTGTATCCAATGAATTTTGACGGCCCCAAGATCCACCCTTTCTTGGTTCGTAGCCCATACCATGCCCTGTAATAGGGAATCAGCTCAGCAAATTCGCCCGCGTGGTCGTTAAAAATCTGTACATTCTTTGCGAGTTGGGCGCTTGAAGAAATGAGTTCCATAGCGTTGCTCCTGAGTATCTACATTATATACATGAAGACAATGTATATGATGAAGTACACGATGTAAATGACGAGTGATTCGGATCAGGCCCGTCGTTGAATCGGTGCCACCAGAATGCCCAGCATGGTTAGGTTTTGATTCCATCCGCAATCTGCGCATTGCAGAAGCACTTTCCCGTTCGTTAGTGTCATCATCCCTTTTAACCACTTCGAGGGCCGTGTTCGTGATTTGGGTTGTCCGAAAGCGCCAGCAGTTCCTTCTGTTGCGGAGTGCGCGCCTCCTCCGGCGTGTAGGCAGCACCCACCCATTCGGCGGTGACAGGCGGGGTCGGGGTTGCGTTAAGGTCGCGGTCGACGACCGTTCCATGGTATGTTTCAGGAAGGCGCCGCGAAGCACGCGATGGTCCCTGGAACCGATCCCAAACTGCTTGCAACCACGGCGGCCTGGGCCATCTTCGGCGCCGCGCGACGGTGGTACCAGACTCCTGATCGCATTCCCGCTGAGGAAATGGCTGCTAAGATTGAAGCGATGGTGAAACCGATCTTCCTTACCGCTTCCGTGTAGGTTCGTGTGTGTATCTAACGAAACCTCTATGAAAACACCTTCCTAGTGCGTCCGCACAATAAATATGTAACCGCAAGTCGGCTTGTCCTCACTGATGAAGCCCAGCGCAATCGAGCCCGGGACCACGATAATGTGCGCTGATCTCAGTTCCACCGAGCGAACCTTGAAGAAGTCACGCTTTAGAATCTGGCGCCAGCAGGAGGATCTTCCCAATGCCGCCTTTCTGCCCCAGCACATGTGCTTCAGCCGCATCACGCAGCGGCATCCGGCGGCCAATGGGCAGCACGAACTTACCGTCCCGCACGTCATCGGCAAACTCGCGCACCTTGGATGCATCAGGCCGAGCACCCACACGCGCAATCTTCACTGTCGGGTTTTTGGTCGCCGCACTCTCCGGCAACATGGCTGTGTAGCCAAAGGAGCCGCCCTGCTTTACCCTCGCGATCAGCTTCGCTGCAACCTCACCGCCAACGGTGTCCGCAATTGCATCAACTAAGCGGAAGTTCTCAATCGCTTGATCGTCATCAATCGCGAGCACGTCAGAGACCCCGAGGGAGCGGGCGTCATCCAGCTCTTTCCCGCGAACGCCTGCAATCACCTGCGCGCCTATCTTCTTCGCCGTGTGCACAGCCGAGCGCCCAACGCTGCCCATCTCTCTGTCTCTTCGGCTCTTACTCAGGAACGAAAGTTGCCGACTCACGGATTAGTTACAAACCGCGACGCACGAGCGATATCGATTTGCATGAGAATATGATCCTTGTCGTTCCACAGGCGTTTCCGATCTGTCACCGCATCACCGGTGCCGACTGAATCGTATTGGTTCATCAGGTTGAATTCCGGTTGCGGACCACCATAATGACCGCCCCCTGCCCAGCCAGGGGCTTTTCCTAGATTCTGCTCTAGCGTCGTAGTGTCGATCAGCATGTGCACAATCTCATGCGCCGCGGTGTTCGGTGTGCCTTGCTCGCCGACAAATACGATGTTCTTCGCCCAGGGGGCTTTCGGGTCAAGAGTGCTATCGGGAAACGCTTCTGCCAATACGTTGCTGCCGTCCTTGGCCTGACTCATGCCGCGAACCAGAATCACGTCAATGGTGTTTTCATTAGCGTTATTCAGGGGATCGACATTGCGTACAGCAGTTATCAGATGGTACTGGTCTGCCGAAAGCACGGTCAGTTGGTACACGCGATCAGAAGGCTTCACTTGAGTCAGGTCGGCGGTAAACCCAAGTTTGCTGACGTCAAAAATGTCGTTTTTCGCATCGTAAATTACTTTCGGACGGATGCCCATCACCGCAAAGCGCTCGCGCAGTGCCTGGAGCATATTGTCAATCGTAGCCTGCGATGTCTCCGGGATTGCATTAGCCGAGTCCTTAAAGTTGAATAGGTGCAGAGTGACAGTGCGGCGGAAATCCATCGCTCCCCTGGGAAATAGCGGGACCTTCAAGTCATGTCCCGGAGCTGACGGCAAGAGCGACTGGTAGTGGAATACGGCGACGTCGTCGATCGTTGAAATCCTTCTCGTCCTATGGTTCGTGTCGCCCGGGCCGGCCTTGCCCGGATGTGCCGGCAAGCCGGTGTTGGTCTCTTGGTCAGCGTCGGGTTGGTCCGTAACCAGCAGCAAAGAGGGAGATGCGAAGATGCCCGTATTGAGGCCGGTTTCCGAAAGCACCATGGTGCTGTTCGCCGGGTGGTCTACATCGGTCTTTCCATCCTTCTGGACGGTGTACCAGGAAAACTGCGCGGAGGGGATTTCCTCGGCCGCGTTTGGATCGAGGTTGGCGGCTGGATCGTTGATTCGAACGAAGAACCGTTGCGTGTCTCTGCCGATAAAATTGTTCCGGTCATCCTGCTCGTTGTAGAGGGTTTTTGCCAGGCCATTGGCATCGCTCAACAGGCGGAACGCGTAGTCCCAGCGACCCGGTGAGAGGAAAAGACTGTAACCGTCGCCGGGATCCGGCATAAAATTCCCATTCGTATCATAGGCGGCCACAAACTCCACAACGTCAAACGGCAGGGTTGCTGTGTGCAGCGGGACAGCGCCTTGCGCGGTAACAAAACCAGCTCGCAGGTTCGAAAGCGATGCGCTGGTGCCTTCAAGAAAGACACTCTTGGGAATAGCGGCAGCGTCGAACGTTGCCGGCATGGCAATCTGGGCTGCGATCTTGTCCGCGGCAGGCCACACTCGAAATCCACCATCGCTGGACAGCGTCAGCGTCCCCCCAAGACTCTTCGGCAAGAAATCGACAAACACTTCCACTAAGTCATCTTCGCCCGGATGCGTCGGCTCGTTGAGATCGGCGACGCCGTTCATGTCGTCATCGTCATCATTGACGAAGAGCAACGCGGTCTTCGGGGTCCCTCCGCCGGTGAGATGAAATCCCAGCTGATACACGGTGAACGGCAGCTCCGTACTTGCTCCCAGCACCGTTCCATCATTCTTGATCGCCTCCAACTGCAGGAAGTACTCGGCGGGCGGGAGCAGCCCTTTGTCAGTCGTGCCGTCCCAATCAAGAGGGTTGAGTGAATTCGGCGGCTCATCCTTGTGTCCGACCTCAGTGCCAGTCTGGTCGAAGACGACGAGGCGCAGTTGATCGAATCCGGGTTTGACATACTTGGCACCGGATACGCTCCATACCACTTGAATCGATCTGGGCATCTTCGTGCCGTCAACATATCGATCCACGCTGTTCAACGACGCGTCGAGGGTCTGGATGAGAATGGCGTGTTGCTCGGTCGTTTGACTGGAGTTATTGCCTGCCCCATCTACCAGTTGCAGCGCGACGTTGTACTTGCCCGATGCAGGGTGCTGGTTCTGCGCGTCATACCCGGACCAGTTCAGCACGCGTTCTCCGCCAGACACCTGATTCGGTGCGGGATCGACATCGTAGGTGTTGCTGAAAACCGGGATCGGTCCGTTGTTTCCGTCTTTGCTGATGAATAACTGAACCCGCGCCCCATTCAGACCGAACGGCGATTGCGGAGTGTAGATCGGCTGCTGGTTGAAGAGTGAACTCAGATGGTAGTAAATCAGCACGTCCGTCTTCTGCGCCAGGGGCACGAATTCGGGATCCTGTTGGGTAGGGTGGTCGATACAGATGACGTCTTTACAGTTGACCACCACCGCCAACGCGGTGTTAAAGCCGGTGTGGGCCTGGGGCATGTCCTGGTCGGTTGCCGCGACCATAACGTGATAGGTGCCCAGGCAGGCGTTCGGCACGCCATTCATCTGCTGGAATCCCATAGCCACCGATGCCGTGCTGAGTGCGCCGTTGTCCCACGGTGGCTTGAGGTTACAGCCGTTCGGTTGGTCCAGTACCTGCCACGCATAGCTCTGGATGCCCCTGCCCAGATTCTTGAGCAGGGCGTCAGGATCGAACGACATGCTTGCGTCGAAGGCGACATCGGTGAAGCCCTCGAGAAACTTGAGCGGATCCTGAACTCCAGTCACGGTGTAGATTCTTGCCGGTGGGTTGATAATCGCGATGGGGGGGAGATTCAGCCCGGCGACAACCACTGCGACGACTCCAGAATCTTGGTTCCCCTGGCTGTCGGTGATATCCAACTCAAATAACCAATCGTCTGGAAAGAGGGTCACGGCAGGGAACATCAGTGTCTTGGCGGTCCCGTTGAGGTTGAAGACGTCGTCGACAGTGCCTTGATAGATGAGATTCGGATCAGCGCCGGCCGGCCAGGAGATCAATCGCCATTGGTAGGTTGGGGCCTCAGACTTCAGCGTTACAACGTAGGGCTGCACCACCCAATGCGGGCTGTCGTAGTCTGGGTCCGAGGACGCCGAACCGTCGAGAGTGAACGCCTGAAGGACATTGACGATACCCGGGTCATTGATGCTGATATGAGGCTTGCTGTCGACAAGAACAAAGATGTCGTCCTTCTTGTCGCTCTGCGCCACGTCATCGGTTACCGTGAACCGGAAGCGCCAAGTCCCGGGCGCCGGCTTCGCCATTGTAAATGTGGCTCCACTGCCGACTGCGTCAGTCTGTCCCGGAGGATTGGCGCCGGGCCCTTGAATCAGGTCCCATTGAATGGTCTTAAATGGGTCGCCGTACGCGTCATGATTGTCGGCCACGAGCGTGATGTCGGAACCCTCTGGGATAGCCGGCGGAAAAGCCCCCGACAGCAGCTTCGCCTGGGGTTGCTTCGGTTGGACGTCAACCGTGAACGTACTGGTCACCGTGGCAAGGTCGGTGACCGCATCGCAACTGAATTTCCACGTGCCGATGTCCGGCTTCCCCGGAGAGAACGTGAACATACCGGTTACCGGTGGCTTCTGTGCGGCAATAGCCGGAAGAACAGCACCTTTCGGCAAAGTATTTTTCCCGTTCGGCCCCTGTGCGACACAGGTTAGCGATGTGTCGTCACCATCGGCATCAGTAGCGAGCACGGTGAATGGCAGTTGATCGGTGGCCCACATGGTCCACAGGTTGCCCGGCATACCATTGGCCGAGACCGTGACCACTGGTTTGTTGTCCGTCACGGTAAAATCCACGGTCTGAGTCGTCTGTTCACCTTGACCGTCGATCACATCAATATGAGTGCTCCATGAACCAACGTCGAGTGGGTGATCAAAGGTAGCCTGCGCCTCGGTGTTGTTGTTGAGCATCGTTGGCGTCACCGTGCGGCCGTTGGGACCTGCGAATCGCCAGGCATTGGGGACCCGCTGAGACATGTCATCGGGATCGGATATTTTGATTGCGAGCGTTGTGGGCGACTTGGAACCGTGAAAGGACGTCGGTGACAAGGTTACTTTTGGTGGATCGTTCTTCACGGTTATGGATAGCGTGAGGGTATTGGCTTGTGTTAGGCCAGCGAGATTGTTTGAGTCCCAGCCGCACCAAAAGCCCTGCGGGGTATTGTTAACGTCAAACCAGGACCCTTTGCAGGTAACGGTCACGGTTCCGAGATCCTTAAGCGAGAGAAAGTTGGACGTGAGTGTCATGAACCAGTCGCCGTTCTGGCCACGGGAAGGGCACGCGCTGATCGCAATCGGGTTAGTTGTAACCTGGTTCGGGTCGGGACCACCTGAGATCGGAGCCGGCACTCTGGGAACGCGCCCGGTAACCGTGCACGCCCAGAGAAATGGAGCCGGGGCAGAGTTAACTGGATCTTCTTTGTTCTCCCAGCCTTGCGTGTTCGGGGTCTTGACCGTCATCGTGAAGCTTTCCGAGTCCTGAGCCACACTGTGCAACGACACCAGCAGGATGACTACCATGAGCGTCGTACGCGTGGAGAATAGAGAACCCACTCTGCAGCCGATACGCCGCGCTCGTATTGCGGGAAGACACCGTGCGTTGATGGGTGTAGTGCTCATCGGAAGGCGTTTGAAGAACCTCTGGCTTCGCGGCTGGCGCGCGGCCCGGTCGGGTCTGGCCGTGACGGAAGCAGCGAGAAGTAATCGGAGGGTGTTGCTTGGACGGCCGCGTGCAGTGCGTCAAGACAGCCCTTCAGGACCCACCCTCCAAGGCTCATCGAGACATCTCGGACAAAGCTATCACCCGCGGCAATCTGCGCGCTATACCGAGCTTCTACGCTTGCGCCGACGCTCGGACCGTTGACAACTGTTCCCACCAGCCTTCCTTCCAAGAGCGTGCCGGCGTGAGTGATGCCGACCATGCGGCCCTCGACGCGTGTGCCGTCTCGTCCGGTATAGATGAATTGGCCAACATGTTCACCGCGGCCTGTCTGAGGTCCGTCAAACACCTGGGTGAACTTGGCCACCGTTAGGACTCCGTCAGCAAGAGGTGAGGCAGGAGTGGCGCCATTGAGCCTGATGGTGAACTCGCTGAAAGTGCGATCGGTCTTGCACTCAGAGCTCTTGCAGCGATCAAGAAGGACCTGCGACAAAGAGACTCGCCCGTGGCCATTCATGGAGAATGGTTTCATCTCCGGCAGTTGGCCGCCGCAGACGTTTGGGTGTGGACGAATGTCGTCGGCTTTCGCGCGCTGCACCACTTCATCGATCTCCAGGCGAGCCGCTTGTACGTCACAGTCTTTCTCGAAGATTCCTTCGAGTGATGCCGATATGACGCGCGCTTGCGCACCCTGGGGCTGCAAGTCCAGCGTCACAATGGCGTGCACGCGTGCCCCGAGATCGGCTCCCGCTATGACGGCGCCGTCCAGCGAGAGGTCCCAACGCCCTGTCAGTAGCCAAGACTCCGAGCACAGCGGCCCGATCTGTGGCCGATGTGGCTCCGCTTTGCTCAAGCCTGAAACCCATCCCACCGCCTCCATCGTCTGCATCTTCCATCTGAATCGTCCAGTGAGGATGCCAGCAGCCAAGTCCGATGCCGCGAGCAGCCGCAAATCCGAAATCTCAATGCGCCCGTCCAGCCTACTCATCGATGGCGACTCGGCGCCGGGCTGCGCCGTGACCTCAAATTGCAGCCGGTAATCGCGGGTGATCGCGCCTGTACCGCAAGCTGGCACAGCTCTCGCCTCGACTGTGGTGATGGAACCGGCCAGGCGCTTGGCAATCCCACTCGCGCAGCTGTGATCGAAAGGATGAGGCACGTCGCGATCGGGGTGATCCCTGGTGGGCAGAGGCACCTTCACGGGCCGGGTCGCTTGTGCCTTCGAGTCGCAGGGGTTTCCAGGATAGGCAGCGCCGACCTGCCACTTGTCACCTTCATGGACAACCAGGAAATCCTTGAAGCAACCGTTGGCGTCAGTCATAACATCGTGGAAGACAGGTTTTCCATCAGGACCGGTGTACTCAACCTGTATAAGCTGGTTTGGTTCCTTGGGGTTGGTACATCCCGCAGTCTGAATCTGCGCGCAGGTAGGAATTAAGTGTGTCACTGTGGACTCGCAAGGACCGATCTTGGTGTCCAAGGTGAGGTCGGTACGCGTTCTCAAATCAACCTGGAGGGTCGAACCGCCGAGGCGGATCATGGTGTCGCCGGTCGGCATCCACGATGTGACCTTGACGACTTGCGACGTGCAGACGGGAGCGTCATTGGGGGGCTGGAGATGCAGGGTTCCCTGGCCGACCTGTTTGGGCGCCAGGCTCAGGCGAGCCGGCTGGAATGCCCACGTCCATCCCTTGGGAATCCCATCGGCGCGGAAATAGACAAGCCGTGTTATAGCCTCGTCATTCGAAAGCAAGAATGGGAAGTCGATAGCAGTAAAAGGGCTCTTGCTGGTGGATTGCTGGACGTCGAAGTTGTGATTGACGGCGTTATCGGACGGATCGGCATCGAATGCAATCCCGAGTCCACCCAACTCCACACGAGCGCACGAATCGCCGGTGAGTTTCGGTACCCAGTCGAATTCCACCTGGCGGGACTTGCCATCAGGAATGGTACCGCTGATCGGTGCGAATCCGTAGTAGTTGAACGCCTCTTTCCCCCCGAGGTTGCTAGGCTCAGCAAAGTAGAATTGCGCGATGATCTGAGTGGCATCGACACCGCCCTTGTCATGGACGCGCCCATACACGTGGTTGATCAGTGGCTTTCCGTTCAGGTCGGTCATCGCTGCCTGCTCACCCTCATCAACCGCATGGTCCGGATTAGGGTCGATGTCTGATTGGTACTTGCCGGGGTGTTTACCCTTCGCTCCGTCGGGAATATCAACGAAAATGTCGGGGCTCTCCCAGGAGACCGGACCGGGATCCACGTAGACGTCATAAAGCTGCGCCGGCGGCGCGAAGTCGACGGCGATTTGGTAATCGGCGCCATTCTGACCGGAGTTCACCGTAACTGTCAGGCCGGCCTGAGGCAGAGTGAAAGAGGGGTGCACGCCCGGAATGAAGGTGGCGCCCACCAGGTTTGGCTTGGTTGGATCCGCATCCTGAATGATGACGACTCCCTGGCCCTGCGGAATCGTGGTGTCGACGTAGTACATAAGGACACCGTCGGACAACCACGGTGTCGGAAGGGTGGAGTCCGGATCGCCATTGAGCTTGTTTGTCCGTGCTTCTACATAGAGGAAGCGTGTCTCGCTGAGGAACGGTGTTTCCGGCGTCAATCCAATCGCAACTGCCACGTTTTGTTGTGGCGCGGCCGTCTCCTGCTTAAACAAGTCGAACTGAGCGACCGGGGGATGTGTGCCCGCTTTAGGGCGCCGCACGTAGGAAACCAAGGCCTGCTTGCCGGAAATCCACTCCGCCCGCTCCTTGTTCCATACCAGGGGATGGGCATCGTTAAATTTGGCCATCGTGTCCCACAGCCCTACCGGTTCGACGTTGAAGTGATATGGCGGGTCGTGACCATAGAGGTCATAGAGACCGAAGTGGTGCGCAATTGAATGCTTGATAACCGGCAGCGGCGCTCCGGCGGCGACAATGGATACAGTGAGGTCGATCTGCGCCGGCGTAAAGTGCCAGGAACCATTGGTCGCCCACTCCGCCTGGTTTGGATCGTTCGTCAATAAGAGAATGCGTCGAATAGGCTGCCCGTTCGCGGCGACCAGGAGGTTCGGATTCTTCACAAGAAGGACGGGCAACATCTCTTCCATCAGGGAGATGACGGGATTGTTCAGCGCATCGTTATAGTGGCCCGACGTCTGCAGCGGCGTGTAGGGCACCGTCATGCCCATCGCAACACTCGTCAACCCGTAACTAACCGACGCGAGCCATGTGTTGATCGAACTTTCCATCCCGCTCACGTCGATTGAGTTTGCATTGAGCGGCGTAAGCATTCCGTCGCTGAAATTGACGGGTATGATCAGCGTGTCCTGTTTACCGATCGGGAAGGGACCGCGCTTGACCCGCACCGGTATTTCAGAGATGTCATTGCTGAGCCGGATGAGATTCTTCGGGTTTCCCGTCGGTGGTGAATCGAAGGGATTCGATACGCGAACGGCAAGCCGGAACTCGCCAGGAGTTCCCGCTGTCGCTGGATCGGGCGGCAACCAGATCAGCGGGCCGACCACAACCTTGTCATTGGGTGGCACAGACGGCGCAAAGAGCGCGTTACCCGGCTGGTTGTGCTGTGCGTCGAGCCAGGAAGTGTAAAACGAATTAGTAAAGTGCCAGTCGCTCGGGAAGCTTCCTAGGAAATTACCTGGGTCCCAGTTGTAGACCTTCGGGTCGTACCAATAAAACCGGGCGCTGTTGGAGTTGGCCGCTTGGTTTCCATTGTTATGCAACTCCAAGTAAACATAGTTAGGGTCCGGGTAATGACTGTCTTGCGAAAGATACGTATTCTCCAAGCCACCTTTAGACGCGAGTGCGAGATCGACGTCCGGCTTGTTGCGCACAATGATGTCCGGTGAAGCGACTTTCGAGGGCCCGACGGAAGGCTCAACGCCCTTGTCGTTGAAATCGTCGCGCACGAAGACATCGAAAGGCAGCTTCGTCTTAGGCCCAAGAAATGCAAGGATCCAATTGTTGTCGGAATCGACGGCGAAAATGCGATAGGTCGAGTCGACGATGATCTTCTCCAGCATTCCCACACCCGGAGCTTGGCCAAGCAGCGCGAGCGTGTTCCCTTTCGCATCCAGCACCTGCACACGGTGGTTGTAGGTGTCCGCAACAAAGATCCGTCCGTCTTTGTCGACGGCGACATCGCGCGGATACCGGAGGCCCCCTTGCTGCGTCCCCCAATGCCCAAGGGTGTCAACTTGCTTGCCTGTCTGCGCTTCCAACCGGACGATGCGGTGGTTGCCCGTATCAGCTACGTAGACCTTCATGTCGTTGCCTACAGCAAGGCCTAAAGGGTTGGACCAGGATGGATCCGGCGACGTCAGCTCGCTCCAGGCCTGCGCATTTGGCCCGCCAGCCTTCAACAATCGTCGGTTACCCGAATCGAGCAGATAGACTGCGCCATTCGCGTCAACCGCCACGTCACGCGGCAACGAAATGCTTACGTTGTTCGCGGACGTGCCACAGAAGTTGCCCTGGTCCTGGTAGGTCATTCCATTCCAGGTGAACTTTCGCAATTCATTTCCGAGAGTGTTCACGACGTAGAGATTTCCCTGGGTATCTACGGCAAGGCCCTCCGGATCGATGAAGCCGTTAGCCAGCGGAATCGAGTGAAAAATAAGGTTGGTCGGGTCTGTAGCATCGGCCCACTGAATTGTGTTGTGGGCCGTGTCAGCGACGATCAGCCGGGGCGGCTTTGCAGTTTCGTCCAGTGCGATACCGCCCGGTCGACTAAAAGGCGTATTGGAGACAAGGTGCACCGGCGGGCCGAATTGCAGGTTGCCGGATGCCTTGGCCGGCAGCGGAACGCAGCAGACGGAGGCGAAGGCGACTACAAGCACCCTCGGCCAATTTGCGCCATGTGGATTAGCAGTACTCGGCAGGCAGAACGATAAAAGTGTGGCGCGGACGCGTAGGCGCATTGGGGTGTCCTTCCTTCCAAAAGAGGCGAAGCACTGGCCGTAGGATCGCAACCTCTGCTCTATGGTATTCGTAAACGAAGGATTGCTTCGGATAGTACGCCCCCCTTTCTCGTTGGTCAAGCAAAGTCTACACATCTGTCTACACATCGGTCTGTTTCTCATCAAGAAGGAGCATTTCAGGGGCGTTTATGCCGAGCCACCCGAGTGAAGGGCGATCCAGAAGTTGGGCCTTCTAGGGGCAAGATGGTTCACGCTCACGGCGCGGCAGGACATCCGGAATCGGGCAATGAATCATGCGTTCGATATCGACCAGGTTGTATCGATGTTGGTTCTTGCGAAAGGTAGAGATGGACATGCGTGTTTTGGGAGCGGTAGCTTTTCTATGAGTCACTCTGGCGGCTATCTACCGCAACATCTATGCTGAGATTGCTACCGGTCAGTCCCATTCCGGCGGACACAGCGCGTGTTGCCGCAGCTGCCATTCCAGAGGGAAACACATGCCTGCGCCTGCGTAGCTTCCTGGGAACCATTTTCCGCGACGAGCAGTTTGCTTCACTCTTTCCGACAAGAGGACAGCCAGCAGCGACTCCGTGGAGGTTGGCGCTTGTAACGATCATGCAGTTCGCGGAACACCTTTCCGACAGGAATGCAGCGGATGCGGTGCGCACACGCATTGATTGGAAGTATTTGCTCGGCCTAGACCTGACCGACTCCGGATTTGATTACTCGATCCTATCTCGCTTTCGGGAGCGGCTTATTGAGGGTAATGCAGAAATGCTGCTGCTGCAGACACTTCTAGAAAGATGCCAAGACCTTGGTTTGGTGCGCGAACGCAGCGACATGCGGACGGATTCAACTCACATCATCGCTTCGATCCGCAATATGAATCGGCTGGAACTTGTCGGAGAGACGCTACGTGCGGCCCTGAACGTTCTCTCAACTGTAGATCCAGGTTGGCTGAGCGCCAATGTCGACAGCGAATGGTACTTGCGATATGCAAAACGGTTCGAGCGCGGACGTCTACCAGAGAGCAAGGATGGAGCCAATGCTTTAGCGGAACAAATCGGCCGTGATGGGATGTTTCTACTGGCGGCAATCTGGCAGCCGGTGGCACCGGCTTATCTGCGAATCCTACCCGCGGTTGAAGCATTGCGCCGATGTTGGATATCCCAGTTCTGTGTGAACGAGGATGTGCTTCACTGGCGCCACGCCGGTAATCTACCGCCTTCGCCTGCTCGAATCGACTCGCCATACGATCTGGACGCCCACTACGGAGCAAAAGGAACGACAGAGTGGGTGGGCTACAAGGTTCACTTTACAGAGACCTGCTCGCCGGAAGCTCCCAATCTGATCACAAACGTCGACACCACGGACGCGCATCAGCCGGACCTTGCTCACGTCGCACGAGGGCAGGATGAACTCGGCAAACGAAGGCTATTACCGAAGCGACAGCTAGTGGATGGTTCGTATGTGGGGAGCCAGGTGACTCTCGAGAGCCAGAAGAAGCGTGGTATCGAACTAGTGGGTCCCGTAAAGCAGAATTGGCATCATTCTCAGATGGAGAACGGCTATGACCTCACAGCCTTCACAATCGATTGGGATGGTCACTTTGCAGTTTGCCCACAGGGCAAGCGAAGTAGCGGTTGGTGGATAAACACCGGCACGACGGGACGTCAGGTCATCTCTACGAAATTTTCACGCACGGATTGCAGCCGCTGTACCGTAAACGCACTATGTACAAAGAACGGGGCCAAGAACTCCAGGAAGCTGAGCCTGCGACCTCGCGAAGAGCATGAACTGCTGATTGCCAGCAGGAAAGAGCAACGCACTCCGGATTGGAAGCAGCTCTACAACCGACGAGCTGGCATTGAAGCGACTTTTTCACAGGGCGTTCGTTCCTTAGGTTTGCGTCGTTCAAGGTATCGTGGTTTGCCGAAGTGTCATTTGCAGAATGTTGCCATCGCCTGCGCGATCAACCTTCAGCGTCTTAGCGACTACTGGAGCGGGGTTCTCCCCGCTCCAACACGGACTTCGGCATTCGCGCAGCTTGGGCGATTGGTCATCTGAGAATTCGCCAACAGTGTCCAATACGGAATAAGACCCCAGCGGACCAGGCTAAGGTTGCGCTTTGGCGCTTTTGGATCCTGTCGGACAGTGGCGATGGGTTGTGTAGGAGCAATGTTCCAGCGTGGCGTCCACGACGGATCCTCGTCCAAACCGAAGTGGTCGCGGATATATCGCTCTTTTGCAATGAGTCGGTAACGCCCGAACATTGGAGTTTCAGTCTAGCAAAGCAATTGGATGATGTGGTTGAAGACTCGGGGATTCATTGACAGGTCAATTACTTAGGATTTCAACAACCTGCCTCCCCAGTTGACAAGGGGCAACTCGGTAAGTTAGTTTAATGCTAGTTAGCGAACAAAAAGCGAATCTCGCCCCTGCCCGAGTCCTTAATATATATGGCCACCTTTGCAGCCATCCGCGCCCATGTGGAAAGCCGGCTTCCCGGCGCCTTGACCCGGCCCTTGAGCTTGGAGCGCGAGATGGTCAGGACCGGTATCCAGGCCGTCGACGCTCAAACCGGGGGCATTCCAAAAGGGGCACTAACCCAACTGTGCGCTCCCGGCAAGGGCTCATCAGGTAAGACGACTCTTCTGTTATCCATGATGGCGCAACTGACAAATCAAGGTGAATTCTGTGCCACCGTGGATGCGGATGACTGCTTCGATCCGACCTCAGCCGATGCTGCCGGCGTGGAATTGTCGCACATGCTCTGGGTACGGTGCAGAGAGAAGCGAGGGCTGCGCTCTCTGGAACAGGCGTTTAAAGCCGCCGACATTCTGGTCCAGAACGGAGGTTTCGGCCTGATTGCGGTTGACCTGGGAAACATCGACGAAAGTCTCATAAAAAAAGTTCCGCTTACCACTTGGTTTCGCTTTTCCCGTGTAGTGGAAAAGATGCCGACGGCGCTGGTCGTCGTAACTCCTGTTTCCGCCGCACAGAGTTGTGCCGCCCTGACACTGAACGTTGCCGGCAGCGAGGTCCAATGGGAGGGAACCTGCGAAGTTTCTCATGCGCAGCTGGTGAGCGCCGTGGAGTTCAAAGTAGAAGTCATGCGAGCACGCACCAGAAAGGCAGTCCAGTCGGCCAGACCCGAATTCACCGCTTCGGCGCAATGGGCTTAGTTCATGTTGTTTGCCTGTATCTACGTTCCGGATTTTCCTGTGCAGGCAGCTACGCGCTTGGATGAACGCAGCATACGCGAGTCTCCCGTGGCGGTCCTTGACGGGCCCGAATCCCAGTTGAGGGTGTTTGCTTGTAACGAGGCGGCGCGGGCGCGCGGAGTGGAAATTCGCATGACCAGACTACAAGCGGAGGTATGTGGCGAACTCGTGTTGCGCAAACGCGTGCAGGCCCAGGAAGAATCCGGGCACGCTGCGCTGCTAGATTGCGCATACAGTTGTTCTCCCCGCGTTGAATCAACCAGTACTGGAATTGTCACGGTGGATCTAACCGGAACGCAATCGCTTTTCGGAGCGCCCCAAGAAATCGGCCGAGAGCTTTTGGATCGTTCCAAATGCCATGGCTTTGATGTGCATATCGGGATCGCCGCGAATGCCGACACCGCTCTGCATGCAGCTTATGGCTGGCCAGGCGTTTCGACCGTTGCTCCCGGAGAGGAGGCACAGCATCTGGCTCCGCTGCCGGTCGAAATCTTGCAGCCTTCCGATGACATGCTCGAAGTGTTCGACAGTTGGGGAATTCGCACTTTTCAATCGCTCGCGGCCCTTCCGCCAATTCCTCTTGCGGAGAGGTTGGGGCAGAAAGGTCTTCAATTACAACGTCTGGCGCGAGGCGAAGTGCAGCGCGAGCTCGTTCCGGCGGAACCCCATCTCGCTTTGCGGAAAGTACCGAACTGGAAGAGCCGGTTGAATTACTAGAACCGCTGGCTTTTATCCTTAACCGTCTTCTGGAGCAAATAACCGCCAGGCTCGAATCAAGGTCCCTGGCAACCGACTCTCTGAGAACTGAGCTGGGGCTGGAAATCTACAAAGACCGGCAGATAGAAGCAGATTCGTACCCGGCGCCGCATGCGACTTATGTGCGCACGCTCAAGCTCCCGGTCCCCACGCAAGACTCCAAGCTGCTGTTGAAGCTGCTTCAACTTGACTTAGCGGCGCATCCCCCGAACGGAGCAGTCCGAAAGATTACTGTAGGAGCAGAACCGGCGCGAATCCGAGTTACACAAGCGGGATTATTTCAGCCACTGGCTCCTGAGCCGGGAAGACTGGAGATTGCCCTTGCTCGTCTGCGGGCTCTCGTTGGAGAGCAGGACGAGCGGGGCAGGGGCCGCGTTGGTTATCCGTCTGTTGTTGACCCACATCAGCCGGATAACTTTCAGGTACATCCCTTCAGAAGCGATGCCTCGTCTCAAGTGAGGGAACGCCTGCCTTCACCGCGGCTTGCACTTCGATTATTCCGTCCGCCGCTAGCCGCAAGAGTAGAGCTGAACCGCGAGCGGCCAAGGACGGTTGCCTTCGGCGGGATCAAATTGCAGGTCGTAAACTCCGCCGGTCCGTGGCGTGGCAGCGGCCAGTGGTGGAGCAGTGAAGGCCGATGGAAGCGTGACGAATGGGAGTTGATGCTCCATAACGGCAGCGCGTCGGGACTGTATCGTGTGTTTCGTGATCTGGTTTCTGGGCAATGGTTTGTCGAAGGGATGTACGACTGACCATGCAGTATGTGGAACTCCACGCCCGCTGTGCTTTTTCTTTCCTGGAAGGAGCTTCTCTTCCTGAAGCGCTGGCGGCCATCTGCTCGGTGCAGGAGGTCCCCGCAATGGCCTTGCTCGATCGCAATGGTGTGTACGGGTCGCCCCGCTTCCACATGGCCACAAAAACAACCGGGACACGGGCGCACGTTGGAGCGGAGGTTACGATCACAGATGAACACGGCACAACAAATTATCCGGTCCTATGCCAATCAAGGGCTGGTTATCAGAACCTGTGCCGACTTATCACCAAAACAAAATTGCGTGCTCCCAAGCACGCAGCAGTCGCTGCAACTCTCAGCGACCTTGAAGAGCATGCTTCGGGCCTGGTGTGTCTTACCGGAGACGAATGTGGGCCGCTAGCGAATGCGCTGCAAAGAAGCGGGACAAAGGGAGCCCGGGAACTATTGGAGCGGCTCACATCTGTTTTTGGTCGAGAAAATGTCTACATTGAAATTCAACGTCATTTCCAACGCGACCAAGAGCATCGCAATCAGACAGCTATTGCCTTGGCGCGGGAGTTGAAACTGCCTCTGGTTGCCACCAATGGCGTGGCTTATGCGACTGCTGCAGAACGCGAAGTCCTGGACGTTTTCACTTGTATTCGGCACAAGCGGCGACTGGAGACCGCTGGACGGCTTTTGTGCCGTAACGCTGAGCGATACCTCAAGTCGCCGGCGCAGATGGCCCGGCTGTTTGCCGACGTTCCTAAAGCCATCGGAAATGCGCTTGAGCTTTCTTCCCGCCTTGAGTTTTCACTCGAAAAACTTGGTTATGAGTTTCCTAAGTATCCGGTGCCTGATGGCGGAACGCAGATTGATTTCCTTCGGGCACAGACCATGAAGGGCGCCAGCGAACGCTATGGAGTGCTGACCGACCGTGTGCGGACCCAGTTGGAGAAGGAACTCCATTTGATTGGAAAGCTCGATCTTGCTGGCTATTTTCTGATTGTCTGGGACATTGTCCGTTACTGTCGGGGAAACGACATTCTTGTTCAGGGTCGTGGTTCGGCCGCAAACAGCGCGGTCTGTTACTCGCTCGGCATCACCACAGTTGATCCCGTGGGAATGGAACTGCTGTTCGAGCGGTTTCTGTCCGAAGAACGCGGTGAGTGGCCCGACATCGACCTGGATTTGCCGAGCGGCGATGAACGGGAAAAGGCCATCCAATATGTCTATCAGCGCTATGGTCAGCGTGGAGCGGCAATGACTGCCAACGTTTGCACGTACCGCGGGCGCCTGGCCGCACGAGAAGTCGGTAAGGTCTTCGGTTTCGATACCGAAACGCTGGACCGCCTTTCGAAGATGGTTGGCGGCTGGGAGTGGCGTGGACCCCAGGACACTTTTGAAAACCACTTCATCGGCGCCGGCCTCGACCTCACGAACACCCGTATTGCCAAGTACCTCGATCTCTGCCGCAAGGTGCAGGACTTGCCTCGTCACCTTAGCCAGCATTCCGGTGGAATGGTGGTTTGCCAAGGGACACTCGACTCCGTTGTTCCTCTGGAACCGGCCACCATGCCTGGGCGAGTTGTGGTGCAGTGGGACAAAGATGATTGCGCCGATCTCGGCATTGTCAAAGTTGACTTACTCGGATTGGGCATGATGGCTGTACTCAAGGACTCGATTGACCTCATCCGGGATCACTATGGAGAGGAAGTCGATTTGGCACATCTGCCCCAGGACTGCCCTGATGTCTACGACGTGATCCGCAATGCAGACACGATCGGCATGTTTCAAATTGAGTCTCGGGCACAGATGGCTTCGCTCCCTCGAAATAACCCAAAGAAGTTTTATGACCTGGTGACGCAGGTCGCATTGATTCGGCCCGGCCCGATTACTGGCCAAATGACCAGTCCATATCTCAAGCGCAGGATGGGCAAAGAACTGGTGACTTACCCGCATCCCTCGCTGGAGCCGGTTCTGAAGCGAACCTTGGGGGGCCCACTTTTTCAGGAACAGTTGCTGCGCATGGCGATGATCTGTGCCAACTTCACCGGCGGTGAAGCGGAGGAGCTACGGCGTGCGCTCAGCCACAAGCGTTCGCAACAACGGATGCTGGAGATTGAAGCCAGGCTGCGTGAGGGCATGACTAGGAACGGGATTGCGCCCAAGGCTCAGGACCAGATTGTCCAGTTTATTTCCTCGTTTGCGAGTTACGGCTTTCCCGAATCTCATTCCGCCAGCTTTGCTCTCATTGCCTATGCCAGCGCCTTTCTCAAGGTCCGGTATTTGGCCGCGTTTACCGCGGCGATTCTCAACAACCAGCCGATGGGCTTTTATTCTCCAGCAACCTTGGTGAAAGATGCCCAGCGGCATGGCTTGCGCGTACGGCCCGTCGATGTGGCCTCCTCGGAGTGGGATTGTTCCCTGGAGCATGATGGTGACAAGATCATGGTCCGCGTCGGATTGCGTTATGTGCGAGGCCTGCAGCAGTTCGCGGCTGAATCGCTGGTGAATCAGAGGAAACAAGGGCCGTTTCGGTCTGTGGATGATCTCGCGCTCCGCGTGCCGGAACTGAGCAAAGCCAATCTGGCCATGCTGGCCCGCATCGGTGGGCTTAACAACATCAGCCCTGATGCGAGGATGCATCGGCGCGACGCGCTTTGGCAGGTTGAGAAGGCTGGCAGACGGGTTGGATCATTGCTCGAGAGCATAACCGAACCAGACAGTGCTTCTCCGCTTTCCAAGATGGACGATGATGAGCGGCTTGTCTCCGACTATCATGGCACCGGCTTGACCACGGGACCTCACCCGATGGCTTACCGTCGAAAAGAGCTGCGGGCAATGGGAATCAAATCGGCTGCCGAACTGAGAGCGTTGCCCCATGGAAAGAGAGCTACGATTGCGGGATCTGTCATTACTCGCCAGCGGCCTGGAACCGCGAAGGGCCTAATTTTCATGACCCTAGAAGACGAAACCGGAAACGCGAACGTCATCGTGATGCCTGATTTCTATGAAGAGAATCGAGCTGCAGTGCTGTATGAGAGATTTGTATTCGTGTCTGGCGTGGTTCAGAACCAGGACCACATTGTGCATCTGAGAGCACAGAAAATTGGACCGTTGACGGTCAGCGCCGCGGAGGTGCGGTCGCATGACTTCCATTAGTTGACCGAACGGGTCTTAATCTACTTTGAAAAACCGGTAACCGGTGGAACAATACCTTCTTCGACGGAACGGATATTGCAACGGAGCACGAGGAAGCCACATTGCTGCTCGAAACCACCACAAACAGGGTTGCCTATGATGGGCTGATCACGCTTTTGCGATCCGGCAGTCTCCTTGCATTTGCTGGGGCAGGCGTCCCAGCGGCACTCCGATATCCAACCTGGCCTGTATTGATTAAGCTACTAGCAGAAAAGACGCGAAAGGACTGCGGGGAGAAGATACAGGACCCTTACCAACGTGAACTTACGGTTACGCAGGTGGAGGGAATTGAGAAATTACTGACCCAAGCCGAGATTTTCAAGTTCAATCTGAAGGAGCGCTACTTTGAGTTTATGCAGCAAACCTTCGGAGAACGGCATGAACAGATTCCCAGTATTCAAGACTTGATTGATTTGCCATTCCGGCATTTTCTCACGAGTAATTATGATCCAGCATTGGAGTTGGCTCACAATCGCGCTACTAAGACGCATCACATCGTACACTCTCTGCTGGATGTTGAAGGGGGGCAATTTCTCCTGAAGTTGAGCGAAGGTGGATATGAACGTCGCATCGTCCACGTGCATGGATGGTATGACCGCCCACGTACGATCATTCTTACGGAAGCCGATTACGGAGATCTTTATGACAATAACCAGAAGGTCAGAACGTTTTGGGATGTGATTGCAGTCCGGGAGCAGTGTGTATTTTTTGGATTTTCCTTCTCGGACGAGGACATAATGGAAGGTTTTAACCTCCGCAACTTCAACCGAGTACGCCGCCAGATAGAAGGAGTCCGGCATTACGCATTGATTGCCCTGGACGACGCGGATAAAGAGCCTGGGGAGAGGGTGAACCTCAATTTGCGTTATGGCGTAGAACCGATATTCTACAAAGTCATTGACAAAGCCTACAGCGGCTACTCCAATGTGCTGCGAATGATGGTCCGAGATGCGAAGCCCATTATTCGTGAGTCGATTCGCCGGGATGTTGAGCTGCTACAGAGAATGACCGACGCAAACATTAAGAAGCGCTCGACAGGAGATCTATCATGATCGATGTTAGCCGATCCGCCCTGATCGCCAGGCTAGAATCTGCCGCTGCTCAAGGCTCGTTGCTGGTAGTCGGCGAACCAGGTGCCGGTAAGACTTGGCTCTTGAACCAATTTGTTGCGAATCGAAAAGCAGCTGGCGATGAAGGACTCCTCATTCGCGCTGAAGACCACCCAGCAACGTCTGTTCAGCAGCTACAAAGCAGCATTGGGGCAACAGATTTCATTGAGGCCCTGCGAGCATATCCTGGGACCCGCCGATATCTGGTTATTGATTCCTTGGATGCGCTCCGCGCAGAGCCGACGCAACGCGCTTTCCGAGACCTAATTCGCCTTGTGCAGCGCAATGTTCCTGATTGGACCATTGTTGCAAGCATGCGGACCTTCGACGCACGCCAATCCCTTGAATTTCAGTACTTGTTTCCCGCCGGAGGCTCTACTGTTCCTGACTCATTACCGATGCCTGCGCGGAACTTCCATGTACCAGTCTTCTCTGATGAAGAATTTGCAGAGGCCCTCAAACAAGATGTGCGACTCGCCACCGTCATGGCATCTGCCTCTGCCGCGGCACGCGAACTACTAAGAACGCCATACAACGTCTGGCTTCTTATTCGATTGCTAGATGAGCATGTCTCCGTTGATTGGTTGTCCTCAGTTCAATCCGACGTGCAGTTGCTAGAGCGTTACTGGCAACATCGGATCGAGGCGCGGGAGGATGCAACCCGTCGAAAACATTTGCTGACGGAACTCACACGGAATATGGTTGAAGGAAAGGCCTTAGCCGTGTCCTGGCACGACTTTTACAAGAGCCTCACCCAGCCAGAGACCGTTATACACGGCTTGCTTAGTGATGAGATTCTGAGGCGAAGCGCTACAGAACGCCTTTCGTATTCCCACAATATACTCTTTGATTTCGCAGTTGCACGGCTTCTCATTGACGAGACCAACTTGGTATCCTTCCTGCTTCAGGACCCTGCCCGAAGCATTTTCTTCAGGCCGAGTGTCTCCTACTTCCTAACACGCCTCTGGTTTGTTGACCGGGCTCTCTTTTGGCGGTGTTTTCAGGACTTTTTCAATCAAAAGGCTGGCATGCCAGCCCGGGCGCGGGTCACCGCCGCAGTGGTTATGGTTGATTCGACTGCGTCATGGGAGGACTTGGCTCCGTTGGAGACGCTTTCTCGGAGAGACGGGCCCGATTCAGTGTTATATCTCCTGCGCGCGATTCAATCTTCCGATTGGCTCAATTCACGCAAAGCCGGGATTTGGTTGCGTCTTCTGAATGATCTTTCGGGACGCATGGACATTGCTTTCATCAATGAATATGTGGCTCTACTCGACGATGCTGCGAAGAGCCAATGGGCGCATAACCCTGCCGTTGCCGAAAGCGCGGTCCGGTTGCTGCGATGGATGTGGGATCGTGCGGCTTCTGAACAATCGGAGGGTACGGCTTATGATTTAGCAAGCCTCGCGGCTCGCCGCGTAATTCCAATTGTCGCAGGACTATTCCCCGTTTCTCAGAAAGAAGCGCGTGATGCTTTACGGCAGGTGTTAGATCGACTAGGAAGTCCTCGCGCATCGGCCAATGAGGCATATTGGCTTGCAAATAGCCTCGATGCCATTATCGAAAAAGATCCCGCCTTTGCTACCGAAGTCTTTACACGCATTTTTGAGCACCATGAATCGTCCGAAGAGAAAACGCACTTAGGTGGGGTCGTATTCGCGATGACAAGTACAAGAGCCCAGGATTTTTCGATGGCGTATTATATCCTCGGTGTTAAATACCAACGACTCGTAGAGAGCGACCTAGTTGAGGCGGCTAAGGCAGCGGTGGGTGCTGTGACAGCTGAAGTGCGAAGAACTGAAGGCGATACGATTCAGAAACTGGGGTTATATGAACTGCAGCTTGACTGGTGCGGCAATCGGATGGTTCTGCTTTCTGACAGAAGCGAGATTTGGGATCAGGGATACAAAGAAAATACCAGCTTGCAATTGCTAAACCACTTGCTTCACGTCCTTTCTGATCGACTGAAGACTGGCAAAGCTACAGACGCTGAGGCACAACGGCTGTTGCAAACGATAGCGGGGTCCAATGTTTACGCGGTCGTCTGGAAGCGAGTGCTGGAAGTCGCTGCGCACGACACTACTATTCTCTCTAGTGTCGCCGCATTGCTACAAATCCCCGAGGTGCTTGGCGCACCGGAAATTACGGTAGCAGCTGGAAACGCAATCTCTGCCGTTTTTGGTCAGAAGCTCTATGCGGCGTCGGAACGGCAGGCGATCGAACAAGCCATACTTCAAATTCCAACCAGCGGAATCTCACACGTGTACAAAGAGCCAGTCTCGGTGAGAAACCGGTTACTAGGGTGCATCCCTGTTGGTGATTTGGGTCCCGAAGCGCGAACAATAATTGAGTCACTGACGAGTACAACGGGTGTTCCAGCAAACGAGCCGTTCTTTCGTATTGGTTCTGTATCAGCGGTACCGTTTTCGGACGAAGATTGGCTGCGCGATCAGGGTGTCAAACCAGAACGCAAGGAAAATCAGGAACTGCTTACGGTGGAGCGTCCATTGAAGGAGTTTTCGTTGCGCTTTATCAATGGAACTCCTTCGAAGGAAGAAGCGCTCGAAATGCAGCAGAAGCTGCGAACTGCATATGAGACTCTCGAATCTCAGATGGGTGCGGACATTGCGGTTGCCACCCAGGCATTTGCGACCATCGCCGCCGTGGCAGAAGCTATGCTCAAGAATGAGCAGGTGCTAACAGAGCCTGCTTTAGCGAATCTGTGCCGACAAATAGTCATCAAGGCGAGCAAATATCCTCATCCAGAAGTAGGTCCCGATGCCGATGCCAATTTCGATCGACCCATGTGGGGATCAGTGCCCAATATCGAAGGCGCCCAAGGTGTCATGCACTACATTTGGAACAGCGGCGTGGATGAAGAGTTGGAGGATCTGGTTCACTCATTGAGCAAACATCGTTCTCCGGCGGTTCGATATCAAATCGCGGCCTATCTATTGAGCATATACAAATGGAACCGGAGCCTGTTCTGGAAGCTCGCAGAGTCAATAGGGGCAAATGATGCAGCTACGGGTGTTCTGGTGGCTTTAGCCACAAGCGTTACTCATGCTTTCATAGTGAAGGAGGAGCGGCAACATGTCGTCCAATGGATGAGCGTCTTTCTGAAACGACAGCTGCCAAAGGAGCGACCTGAAGACATACTCGAAGTACTAGTTGGCTCGCTGACTCACCTCGTGCTCTACTATGAAGACTCTGACGCCGACCAATTGTTGAAAGAATTCGAGAAAGCGCCTCTTCGATGCGGCACTGAATTGTCGAACATCGTCCGAGTGGCTTCGACATATCTACAGTTTGATTCCAGTGCTCACGCCGCGAGCGGAAAGTCAGCTCGGCATCACGCTGAGGAACTTGTTCTTCGTGTTCTGACGGCTTGCAATTCAGCAATAAGGGACCTCATGAACGCCGACCCGCCAAAAGATGACAATGAAGCTCAAACCAGGGGAACTGCGTATACGAGCCTCTTGAAAGTCATCGACAACGTGGTATTTAGGCTTTATGTCGCGCTGCAAGTGAATAAGATGTTGACTCGAGACAGCAATGAGAAATCGTTGACGGCCGAGGAGCAACGCCAGCTGTTTCTGGAATTGCGACCAGTATGGGAACTCCTGACGGAAGTTAACGAAATGGGGAAAAGAAGGCCTCTAGCGCCGTCGACAACCCATAATCTAATGGAAACATTTACTGCTCTCCTGCCATCCGATCCAGCGCTTGTGCTGCATTTGGGCGCGAGTCTGCTCGCTGGAAAGAACTTGGGATATGAATTCGATTCTATGGCCATTAGTGAAGTTGTCAAGCTGACGGATGAGATTCTCGCTGATTGGAAGCAATTGCTATTGGAGCCAGCGAATGCAGCCAACCTTGGCAACATCTTGGACGTATTCGTCGGCGCCGGTTGGCCTGAGGCGACCCGGCTAGTCATGCAGTTGGATAACGCAATACGCTAGACTTCTTGGGCCCAGCATTTGTGATCTTTGATCTTCGCGGTGAATCTGTCCGGCTTGGGCCTGGACAGATTTGAGCCCTCACCATGATGAAAGTTCCTTCCTAGTTCCGGGCTGGCTTACACTCGCACCTACCTCGCGCCCAAGCGTGGGCTGGATCCATCAATTTCAAAATCCCTTATTGGGGTATGTGAGGAATTTGGTGCTGCGTTCGTCGTTGGTTTGGTTGAGCAATCCGCCCTGTTGGGTCCACATTACAGTTCTGCATACCTCGTTGACGGTACTACCCGCAGACTGCTGTCGCACAAGATGGAAGAAGATCGGTCATGCAACTACCAACCGTGTATCCAAAACTTCGATCAGCCCTTTGTTTATCGTGACCTTTGCGTCGCGGCTCTGATTTGCATGGATGCAGATTTCAAAAGGAACCGGGTTAGCGACCGTCACAAGGCGCTTCTTGCCCGAATGACCGCCACCGGGACGAACCAACCGATTCTGTTTGTGCCGGCCCATATGACGGTGTATCTAAGTGAGGAGATCGTGAAAGCCTGGCCGCCACATGTTGTCACTGTTCTCGCTAATTCTGCTCCAAGCTAGCCCAGCGCTATTCGACTACAGGAAGAGTTGATTCGCATCAAGCCACACGAGACCATGCAGAACGTGATATATCTCACCGCGCTTAGGTGAATAGAGAGAATGTTGATCGTTCGAAACAGTTATCCTGACGCCGAGCACCCCGCGAAGCAAGCGCAGGATTAGAGATGGCAAGGAGGATGAGCGGCCGTCGGCGGATGGATCTACTGGGGTCGTTGACCCGCGCCCGGAATGCGAAAAACAGTTCTTAAGTCCGTGCTCTGATTGGTTCAATTAGCGCTCTGAGGAGGTCTGGCTTTTGGAGGGCTAGATCCGCTCGGCTGATCTCATCACTATCACGTTGAGTATAGCGCGCGAGTCTGTGCTTTTGACTAATGCTGAAATCGATGAACTCGTCGATTGTTCCTTCACCGGTCAACAGGAGGATTTCGCATGACTTGCTTTGCGATAAGCGGTGTATGCGATCCTGCGATTGCAGAAAATCGACAAGGTTGAACGTTCGATCAACGTAAACTGCGGTTCGCGCCTGAGTGAGCGTGAGACCTTCTCTCGCTGCGGCTGGATTTGCAACTAGGAGACGCACATCCGGATCACGCTTAAACGCCGAAACAGCTTTATCTCGCGACTTTCCGTCCATCTCGCCGTGGAGACACACCGGTCTGAATTCAGCAAAACGTTCCTGCAATGCGGGAATATTGCCAACAAAGGATGTCCAGATGATGGCCTTGTCCGAAGCGTCTCGCAGATAAGCCGGCAGTATCCCGTCGAGTGCCGCGAATTTTGCAGGCGTTTCCCGATACCGCGAATCGATAAGCGCGGGGTTGGACGCGAGCTGTGCCAAGCGAACGAGTCGCGTCAGGATATTGTCGGCACGTGCCAAGATGTCTGCTCCCGATAGATCGCGGATCCATAAAGCGAGCGAATTACGCATTTCCTCGTACATCCGCAATTGCTCCCCTACCAGCGCTACAGAAACCCTGGTAACAGTTTTCGAAGGGAGTTGAACAGTGCCTTCCTTCTCCCGCCGGAGGGACAGCGAAACAAGCCGTTCCCGGAGTTCGTCGACACGGGTGTAACCTCCCTCGGAAGAGCAAAACCGGGCGCAAAACGCATCAAAGGTCCGACCGAGAGTGGCACCGTCGTCCAGGAAGAAATATTGCGTCCACAGGTCTTCCGGCTTGTTGGCCACCGGAGTGCCGGTCATAATGTAACGCTTGGTCGCGTCGCAGCGAAGTGAGTGAACCGAGCGAGTGACGCGTGCAGTTGGCGTTTTGATTCGGTGGCTCTCATCGAGAACTAGGGCTATCCTCTTGAATCGAAGAAGAGCCCGGAGGGACGGAAGTTCAGCAGCGACCGCTTCGTAATTGATGACGTAGAATACCGCGCGCAGACTTCGGAACGCGACGCGCCGAGCTTTCTTTCCCGCGCCAAAGACAGCGTATCGGAGGCTTGAATACCGTTCGATCTCCTCTCCCCACGTGGTCTTGACGGTGTTTGGACAAATGACTAGCGCGCCGTCCAGAACCCCCTCTCGGATATTCTGCGCGATGGCGTCAATTAGCTGCCTACTTTTCCCCAGGCCTTGTTCGTCAAAAAGTGCGGCTGCTTCTCGGTCGCTCAGAAAGCGAGTTCCCTCGTCCTGGTGAGGGAGAGGCGGAGGTGTCGTTTTAGGCGCACTCATTGCGATTTCTCCGTGATAAAGCAATCTGGAATATGCAGCCTCACCACGTGTCGTGCCCCTAACAATCCGACCTGCCCAAGCACATGGTCGAGGACGCCAGCTGAGGATCGCGGCACAGCGATATACAAACGACACGCTGTTCTTCCATCGCGGCGGATAAGGCGTCCAAACACGCGAAGTTGGTGCCGAGTGTGAGAGGTATCAATGTCCTGACACGTTTTTGCTTCGCCGAACGCGAATTCACCGGTTCCCGGCGCAATGCCACACACGTCAGGTCGAACACCGGCTAGCTCTGGCGGGCGAGGCAGAGCATTCCAGAGCCCGCCCTGCGGCATACAACCGTCGCAGGCAGCTACAAGAAACCCGTCGGTCGTCATCTTGCGAGCAATCCAAAGAAGCAGCGACTGGTGGGGACTGGAAGGCATTGGCAGTTATGAATCTCGACGCAGCCGCTCCATCGCTTGCTGAACGTTTGATAGCTCTTCCTGTACAGTCTTGAGGATTTCCTGGCGTTCCTCGCTACTACTCAATTCCCGGAGTTCCGTCACGGTCATAAGGGCAAGTCGAGCTCTGGTACGCTCAAGCAGTGCATATAGCTCTTGTTCTTCCGGATGTTGCTTCGCGAGGTAATCGTCTGCGGCATCGAATCCGATGACGTCGAGCAAGCGCGTGGCCTCCTTGGAATCGAGGATTCTTGGCAGCCGCCGCACTCGTGCACCTGTGTCGATGTGGGCGTCCCTAACCCAGCGGGCGAATCGTTCGGGCAAGTCTGGATTGGAGTCGTTGTGCGTCTGAATGCGGCCATTCTTATAGAATTCCAGAAAGTATGAGAATTTCGCCCTGTGCTCAGGGTCTGTCGGATCAGAAGTGATCGGAAAATAGAGGCGGTCCATGAATTCGACGGCTGCAAGCTGCTGCCGAACCTCACGACTTGTCATCCTGTACCGCTCTGCGATCTCGTCTTCGATCAGACCGCCATCCATCAGAGCCCGCATCTGCAACGCTCGTTCGTATGGCGCCCATCCACGTACCGATCCCAGATGAACTTCGTTTAAGAGATCTTGAACGACATGCTCTGGCGTGATGTCAGGTATAAGCCATGCGGGCATCTTCAAGAACCGCTCGTCCCCGGGAAACTCCTCCTGGGCCGCCCGCAAGGCTACAACTCTGCGGTTGCCTTCAGCCACACGCCCATCAGAGCGTACATAAATAGGCTCTTGAATTCCATTCGACGCCACGATCGACCGTCGAAGCGCCTCAGTGTCTTCTTGACTGGTCAATAGAAGAACGCACGCGCCCTCGTTCCTTTCGTTTTCAGCAAGCTGCCGCATCGAAAAACCAATTCGCGGATTCGTTGGGTCAAGCCTTACACTGTTTGGATCGATCTCCATCAAGGTCAACTCAACTGAGTGCCCTTGGATATTACGCACGTAGGTCGCCATTTTATCTCCTAGTTCTCGATGCCACACAGCTCAAGGAAATGCATCAGGGAGTCGCTCAGGTCATTGACAATCTTTCGCGCCTTTGAACTTCCTGACTTCCGGACTCGCTGAATGTCGTCTAGTTGTGCCTTCCTCAGGGCCTCGGTCATGTCAACCATCCGCCGGAATAGCTTTGATGTGACCGCTGGATTGTCCTCTGCGAGCAAACGTTGCGCGGCAGCGAATCCCTCTAGAGTGAGAGCCTTGACCGCGTCCTCGTCTTCGAGAATCGACGACAGCTCGCGAACTTGAACGCCTTGGTCCAGTTTTCCTTTTCCGACCCAGCCCACAAACAAGTCTTCAGCTCCCGGAGTCGAAGTGACCCATTCGCGCAGAGGAGGCTTCTTGAAGAGTTCCTCGAAGTAGCTGAACTTTCGGCTGCTAGCTGGGCCAGGGTACTTTGGCAAGTACTTGTTCTTCATCATGTCGAAAGCCCGGATCAGCTGGTTCACCTTGGATTTCGACATCCGAAGCCGCAACGCGATCTCGTCCTGAACAAGTGCAAAGTCGTTGTGCATTCGATATACATGGCCCGCCTTTTCGAATGGGGTCCACGTGTTCTTGCCGGCAACGTGCATCTCGCCGAGAAGGATTGCAACATCGCGATCGCCGATGTCGGATGGAAGTAGCCGAGCGGGAATAGTGTGCCAGCGTCGCTCGGATGGCTGTTTTGCGCGAAGCTTTCTATAAACGACCGTTCGACAGTTTCCTTCGACAACACTGCCATCCTGTCGGACGATGATTCGTTCAACCAAACCTTTATTAATCAGAACTTGGCGATACAGGTCACGAACATCTGCATCTTCCCAAAGCAGTGCCTCCAGCTTTCTTTGCAACGCCTCCCCCTCATCCGAGATCGAAATTGAAACGGTGTTTGCGATTCGCGGATTGTGCGGGTCGAGGGTTACCTGGTCGAGTGGCAGGTCGATGCTCTGAACTTGGACGCGCTTCCCATCGAGAGTGATTTCATCGACGACGAGGGGGACGGCGGAAATGGTGGCTCTTGACATATGATTACCTAGGACAACCTCACTCCAGCCGCCTTTGCCACTTCCTTTACGGCGGCGAACAGCTCTCGCAATATGACCTGAGGCTTCTCACTCTCGCGAAGGCGTTGTAGGTCCTTGTTTGGCAAACGCTGGAGAAGGCTGGTTGTCTTTTTCAGCTTTCGAAACGCTCCAGAATCCGCTGTCGGATCAGCTTTTCCGACGACAGCCATGGCACTGTCAACGTCCTGTTTGTGCAGAGTCTTGAGTGCTGCTGGGTGCTTCAGAATCTTTGCCAACTTTCGTACGTCGGCACCGCGCTTCAATTTCTTGCTGACAACCAACTTTACAAACGCGTCGATATTCGCGGGCTTGGCGCGATACTCTTCGAGATCTTTCCGTTTGTAAAGCTCTTGGACAAAGCTCCACTTTTCAAGACCATTGCCACCCTTCATTCTTGGCAACAGCTTCTGGGTCATCGTGTCGTAAGTCTTCAAGTCTCGAATCACGTCACGTTCGTGCATACCCAGCGCTCGAGCTATGGCTTTTTCATCCATTCCCAGCTTGGTATTCATGGTGTGAAGGTGGCCGATCTTCTCGTAGGCGTCCCACTTATTTTTCCCCGCGACATGATAATGGCCCTGGAGTATCGCCACTTGGCGGTCAGAAATCTCGGGCACGAACACGGCAGGGATGGTCTGCCATCGTTTGTCGTTGCCATCTATACCATGGAGCTTTAGATACGAAGCTGCGCGGCAATTGCCCTCAATGATTCGTCCATCCGGACGCACGTAAACGGGTTCGAGGAGACCGCCGTTATCCCGGATCGACTTGAAAAGCTCAGACACTCCAGGGCGCTCTAAAATGAGTTTGCGGAGCTCATCTTGGCTGATCGTGCCATCCCTAAACTTCTGCTTCGCGGCGTGCTGAATGCGAGGGTTACTTGAGTCCAGAAGGAGGTCTTCGAGCGGCAATTTCCTGTACTCGATCGGAATCGTTTCGCCCTCGATGATTAAGGTCTGGCCGACCAGCATCGCTTGCGGCTGGGAATCTGAAGGACCATTTCGATTCATTCGCGCCTCTTGAGCCAGTATCAATATATTTATGGATACCGATTGTTACTGAAAGAACCATACTGTACTCAACCCCACAAGTCAAGACCATTCTGTCCACTACCACAGATCATGGGTGAGCCATTGATACATAAATGCTTGGTCGTGAATGACAAACGTCAGCGAAGTCAATTACGGGGCGCCATCCGCATGGTAAGGAAGCAGCCCGTTCGAACTAGTTGCGCTTGACAAGCATTAAGAGATGGACAAGAATTGCATTGATTGACTGCAATTTTGTCTGATTCATGGTGCTGATTTGTCTAAGAACATAAAGATCACTGGTCACGTCGGGGCCTCTGCCAACAGGAAGGTTTTCCTTGGTTTCGCCCCTGCAAACCTTCTCTACAATCTGAGTTTTGCTGACGTGCTCGATGAGGACACCGGCCGGGGCTATCAGCGCCGGCTAAATCGGCAGCACAGCTTGGACTTCAGGAAGTACATTCACCAAGAAAACAGTTCCACGATCCCCTTGACGTTCAATTTACGCCCTCGGTCCGATGTTGCCTGGAGAATTCAAGAGACTGCTGGTCCCACGGCTATCTTGGAGATTAAGGAAGGATCTGGCAGAGTCCTGACGCAGGTCGACTGTCAGCATCGACTCGGATATCTCAATGATGTCGACATCAATCTACCTTTCATGTGTTTCATCGGACTCACAGAGCGCGAAGAGATGGAAGTGTTCAACGTTATCAACAGCAAAGCGAGGGGATTGAGCACTAGCCTCTTAGATTTCCATGATGCAACTTTGGCAACTGATCTGGCGAGCGAGAGACCAGAACTTTTTATATCGCTGCAGCTCAAGAACAATAGCGAGTCACCCTGGTACAAGCAGCTCGATCTCGGTGGAACAAACACTTCGGGCCTCATGCGCCGAGCGTCGCTGCGCACAATGCAAAAGGCTGTCAAGAGATTCCTCAGCCAATCCAAAGTCCTTCGTGTCCATACTCCCGAGACTGCTACTCAGATCGTCCTCGATTTTTGGTCTGCAGTTGCCGTTGTTCTTCGAGAAGCGTGGGATAGCCCACGACACTATCTTATTAACAAGGGAGTGGGGGTTTACGCGCTCATGACAGTGGCTGGCGACCTTTATACAGAAAATGCGGGGCAGGGCTGCGACAAACGCTATTTTGTGACGAAGTTATCTGAATTTGTTACTGATCTAGATTGGAGTAGTCAGGGCCCGCTGAAGGGCTTGGGTGGAGAGGGAGGCGTTAGCTCAGTTGTAGACCTGATCAGGGAGAAACGTAAGAAAAACAAACTGAGAGTGATGGTCTCGAATGGCTGACAAGAATATTCTCCTCATCGAACCCGGCTACAAAAATAAATATCCTCCCCTTGGTCTGATGAAGATCGCCCAATATCATGGTCCACGCGGCAAGGGAGACCGCGTACGATTCATCAAGGGCGAAGACGACAACTCAGTCCTGAACAAAGCATGGGATCGAATCTACGTCACTACGCTATTCTCTTTTGAGTTTTCGCGAATTTCAAAGAGCATCGATTTCGCTTTGTCGGCAGCAAATGGGCACAAAGACAAAGTGTTCGTTGGGGGTATTGCCGCGTCACTGATGCATGATCGTTTCCTGACCGAGTCTCGATGGCGTGGAGTACGCTTCATAAAAGGTCTGCTCAGTGCAGCGCCCTCAGTCGCATTGCAACTCGATGACTTCTCGGAAGAGCTCTATTCAGATGATCGTTCCGGAACTGCCATCGAAGACCTGATTCCGGATTACAGTATCTTGGACCAGATCCCGTACAAATATCCGGTTCGCGACGCTTACTTCGCCTATGCCTCCCGTGGTTGCATCAGGAAATGCAGCTTCTGTGGAGTACCAAAGTTGGAAGGCGATCAACGGGACACGGAATCCATCAGCGCCGTGGTAAGAGGCGTCGATGCTCTCTACGGCGCGAAGAAAGATTTGACGTTGATGGACAACAATGTGGTCGCTTCGCCACGTTTTAAGGAGATCATTGCTGAAATCCGAGACCTCGGTTTCGTTCCCGGAGCCAAGCTCAATCGTGGGCGGACGCCGGTACAGAGACGGGTGGACTTCAATCAAGGCGTGGATGCGCGCATTCTCTGCAAAGACAAGATGTATCTGCGTGAGCTGTCAACGATCTGCCTTAAGCCATTGAGAATTGCATTTGACCACATCGGATTGAAGAAACCCTATGAGCAGGCAATTCGTTACGCTCACGAATTTGGCTTAACAGAGTTGTCTAACTACATGCTGTACAACTTCCACGACTCGCCCGCGGACCTGTTCGAGCGCATGCGACTAAACGTCGCTCTAAACGAGGAATTGGCCATTCGTATATGGTCGTTCCCCATGCGCTTCCAACCGACTGACCTTCCAACGCGATCCCATGTTGGCGAAAAGTGGTCGCGATACCAGTTGCGCTCAATGCAGCTTATTCTGCAAGCAACGCATGGTATTGTTAGCGGGGCCCCAGTATTCTTCAAAAGGGCGTTCGGCGACTCCTATCAGGATTTCGAGGCCATTCTCTTGCGTCCTCATCATTTCATTTTCAATCGCGATTGGTACGAACACTTGGCTGGCAAACCCGAATTCATAGAGTTCACGAATGAATTCCGTCGGCTTTCCGCATCTGACAAGATTGAACTCCTTGCGCTGCTTTCGTCAGTAGAACCGAGGGAGATCTACCGGCTTCCCAAGCAAACATCCAATTCTCAACTCCGTAGGATTCTGCATTTTTATGAACCGCTTCCGAAGGGAGAGGAGGAGCGAATCTGGATGCTCCAAAAGGGCATTGACTATTCACCGATGCCCGAAGATGAGCGCGTCGAGGATGCCGGTCTCTCTGACGGTTCCGACGAGGAACTCACAGAAACAACGGCTACGGATCAGATCAAGGTGGCTATCGCATGACAACTGCACTGGTGTCACTTCCCCAACTTGAAATCAAGTGGTCACGACCAGAACAACAGCTTGTTGTAGGCAAAGACATCCTCGAACTGCTCAGCACGTCGATGTACGTCGATCCGATGTCGATGTATCGGGAGTACATTCAAAATTCTGCTGATGCCGTCGAGCTAGCTCAGTCAGCTGGGCTATTGCATAGGCCAGGACGCGTGGAAATCCGGATGGATCAATCAATGCGTACGGTCTTCATTCGCGACAACGGCTCCGGCGTTGGAAAAGAAGAGTTTGTCCACCAACTCACGGCTCTCGGCGGCAGCAAAAAACGAGGCACAAAAGCCAGAGGCTTCCGGGGAGTTGGCAGGTTAGCCGGGCTCGCCTTCTGTCAAGAACTTATATTCCGATCACGACAGGACGGGGAGCATACCGTTCACGAACTCCGCTGGGATTCTCGCGAGGTTAGGTCGTTGCTACGCGCCGCTGACAATTCCTTGGACCTGCGTGACATTGTAGCCAAGACTATTCAAACCCGCGAAGTCCCAGGGCGAAATTGGCCGCATCGCTTTTTTGAAGTCGAACTGCGTGGAGTGGTTCGTCATCGCGACGATCGGCTTTTGAATGAGGATCTAGTAGCAAACTATCTTGCACAGGTAGCACCGGTACCTTTTTCTCCTGATTTTCAGTTTGGAGATCAGATCCGATCGTTCCTGGAGACTCACGGGGTGAATTTAGGCACAATCGAGCTTGAAATTACGGGTCGTGGACCCGTCCACCGTCCACACCGTAATTCAATGGCGATGGGTAAATCTGTCGAGACTCACTTTCAGGAACCGACGACGATATACACTCCAGGCCGCGATGGGGGTGTAGCCGCAGCAACCTGGATCCTGCATCATGACTACCGCGGAGCGCTCCCCTCGAATTCCTTGGTTGAAGGATGGCGCTTTCGTTGCGGGGATATTCAGGTTGGCGACAACAACCTATTGCAAATGCTCTTCCCCGAATCCAGATTCAACGGCTGGTGCGTTGTAGAAACCCACGTCCTCGACCCACGCATTCTGCCAAACGGCCGTCGAGATCATTTTGAGCAGAACACATATTATTTCGATCTCATAAACCACTTGGCACCGCACGCCCGAGACATTGCGCAACGCTGTCGCACCAGCTCAATCGCTCGAAATTTGGTTCGATTGATCGAAGAGCGCTTGACCGAATGCCAGCAGAATCTGCGGGTGATTGAGAAGGGCGTAATGGTTGATACCGCCGCATCGAAACTGACGGTCAAACTGGAAAGCACACTCGACCACCTGCAGCGACTATCCTCACGCGCCGGTATCAGCACGGACCAGCGGCTTGGGTATCAGGGACAAATCAAACGTCTTCGGCAACGCCTCCTAAGACTGAGTGCGGATCAACGCGGCGAGGCAATTTTTGCGAACTTCACTCCGACTCAGCGATCCATATTGACCGAAGTGTTCAACGCCATATATCAATCAACTGAAGATCTTCAAAAGGCACAAGGGCTCGTGGACAAGATTGTTTCTCGCTTGACTCGGAAACGCAAGAAGGAGACGAAGAAGCCCGGGAGACGTTAGCCGATACCATCAAGGCAAGCGTGCCAAAGTCAAGCGCAGATACGAGGCACCTTGCGGGCGCCGCGACCACAATCTACACTCTCTCGGAAACATGTCGGCACTCCAAAATGCATGAGCTAGAAAGTGCACTGAAAGGAGGCTTTAAGTGGCATCAAAACAGAATGTGCCCAAGGCGATCGGAAAGTTAGCGCCAGCGCTCCAACTTCAAACTTCACCTCCAGTTTACGTGATCGTCATTTCAGGCGAATGGTTACTGAAACATACGACTCCCTCCTGGCGCATCAAAGACCCAATTAAAGGGTTCCAACGGATTGTCAATGAAGCTCGCGCGAGGCAGATAGCCCGTACGGTACTCGACCAGGAGCGCGCATTCCCGAACGCGATCACCTTGGCGACGGATATCAAAGACTTCAAGCGATCCGGCGATGATATCGTGCTTCCCTCCAATGCTAAATTCTTGGTTGTTGATGGTCAGCATCGTCTTTGGGCGCAGAGCTTCTCAGACAAAGATGGGCAATACGTATGCATTATTCATTTGAACAAAACCGAGCGAGAGATGGCCCAGTTGTTTCTTGAAATCAATGACAACCAGAGGCGGGTACCTTCTTCCCTTCGCTGGGATCTAGTCAGATTGGTCAGGCCAACAGGAGATGAAGCCCACGTTATGGCAGCGGACCTGGTTTACGAGCTGGCAAATCGAGAAGACAGTCCTTTTTACTTTTCAATCGACCTCACCGGAGAGCAAAAGGATGTGAGCATTAAACAAGGCTCCCTTGCGCCGGAAATTAAGACCTTGGTTGGTAAGATAAAGAAGGCAAAGAGAGTCCCTGATCCTACCTTCGAAGAATATGCATCTTTGCTCATTCGGTTCTTTTCGGCTGTCCGTTCACTAAACCCTCAAGGATGGGGGGACACGAGCAGTACCTACTATAAAGCACGGGTGCTCCGTGCTCTCATCCGTGTTCTCGCGGACATAGCCCTGAATGCCGGATCTCTGGACGAGTTGACGGCTCCCTTCTTGCTCAGCGAGCTTCAGAAAATTGATCCCGCGACGCTGTCGGATGAACGAGTGCGCGCTGCTCAAGGCTCAGCGGGCGTCACCGACCTTTATCAAGAAATGAAGAGTCAGGTTTTCGCATAATGCGACTGTTCGACATCACCGAAGCCCCGCACTTTTGCAGAGCCTTGCCGGCCCACGCACCTGGCGTAGGCCAGTCTTTGGCGGCATTTCATAACGGCATTCGAACCACGCGCCTGGCTGAGGGCACCACCTATTTCGAGGTTCATCGTGTAAGCCTACTGAATGCGGTGGAACAATGGATCTTATTTGGGGTAGCCGACTATCGACGAGCACTCGACATGTTTATACCGAGTAATGCTCCGTGGGCTCACGTGACTCTGTACTATTCTTCGTTTTTTGCGGCTAATGCGATCTTAGGCATGTTTGGTGCTTGGGTTCATTACGAGCGCTTAGTAGATGTTGACCAGGGAGCTCCTAATAAACAGGTCCTTCTAGTTAGTAAGCGCGTGCGCTCACCTTCGGGGCTATAAGGGGAGTCATAGGGTGTTTTGGGATTTGTTCTATGAGGGGTGCAACACCATTTCCCCGTGGGTGCCTACCGAATTTCAGTCGACAATTGCGCCGGTGACCAATGATCGAGCTTGGCAAATAAACGCGCGGAATGAAGTGAACTATGACATGTTTAGTGCATTCGACGGAGCGATTCGCCTGTACAAGAGCTTCAATCCGAAGAAGCTGCGATCACTCAGCGGCCCATTGGCCCAGCAGCTAGAAGTCACTGAGGGTATGGTGAAACTGGCGCTCTATTTTGCAAAATTGTTTGGCGTCAGTAGCTTCGCCTATGACGGTCTGGGGACGGGCACCCGCGCGAAGGTGCTGCGATCACTCGTTACAAAAATCCCTCCCGGTCTTGTTACTCAATCAGTTCTACAGGATCTGTTGCAGTAGGTATAGCGGCTTTACAAGAGGGGCTTCTTATGCCAAGAATCGCTCGTTGCATCGGCGTTCTGGAATTCAGTCGTGATCGTCGCTCTCGACCGCGGTCCTATCGACCTCGACAATTTGCCTGAGGTCCGCAACGTGGGTCTTAGTGAAGTAAATCGTGGCATCCGCTTGGGCAAGCAAGATCTCAAGCCGCTGACCTCTCATCTCCTCAAACATCTTTTTCAAGTCTCGTGAACCGTTGGCGTGCTGAAACATGGCGCTGTGGTTGGGGCAGAGTGCCAGATAATTCTGGAAGTATCGTTTCTTTAATCCCTCAAGAAATTCGACCCTCTCAAAATAATAGCTGCCGTCTTCCAGTCTGAACGGAAGCACCGCTCTGCAAATCTGACAGATCATTTCGCCGTCGTTCGTGTACTGTTCACGGAGGTATTCAGCAGCCTGCTGCTTGATGCTCTCCAGACCGACTGGCACTGAGCGTGTACGGTCCTCTGTGGTTCTGTCAGGTGCATCGCCGGCCTGTTGAGCCACCCGCTCTGCCCGCCGCTCTGGATGGCGGGATTCATGCTCTGGCAACTCTAAATCCTGTTTCCGACAAAACTCAGCAAGAATACGTTCTTGGTCCGCCGGAGGTAGCGCGGCGAACTGTTTGGCTCGTTCGAAGGTTTCCGGGTCGCTGAACCCCAGCTCCTTTGCCGCAGTCTCCTTTTGTTTCTGTTCCTCGTTGCGCTGTCGCTCTTGTTCGCCAAAGCGGACTGCTTTGAGCCACTCGTACCCTTCATCGTAAGGGAATCCCTTTGGCAGCAGCTGTCTGGAAGCCTCCGAGGGGAGGACAAACCTTCCGTCGGTTTGTGCAACCCAAGAAGAGTCTCTCAACATACAGACGAGTTGCGAATCCGCCTCCCTAACGGCGTAAGAAGAGTTGTTGCGATATTGGGCTCGGAGCCACGCAATGCCTTTCTGTTCACAGGCCGTTCTCCAGAGGAGCCGGGAGAGACCTTCGTCATTGACAGGCAACAGACCGCTCAACCCTGTGATTGTGTAGTCTCGATCGATGCCGTAGCCTTCCGACCATCTACCAAGCGCGCTCCACATCAACTGTTGCACTGCGGGGTTGGTCCTGCAGGATACGTGCTTGATTGTCAACCGATCCAACACTCCGACCTGACACGCAAACTTGATCAGTTTGTCCTGCGGTACCGAGACTTGCAAGTAGGAATCTGCTAGAGCTACTTGCTCGGCATTCGCTCCGAGGCGTTCGTAATAAGCGTTCAGCCCAGTTTCAACAAAGGGGGAGTCGACATAAACCTGGTTTGGCCTGCCCCACTTGTCATCTGCACGCCTGAAAATGCAATGTTCGGCAAACATCCCCGATCTCTCTGGGTTTGCCTCAAGAAAGTTTATGAATCGTTCCAAGTCTTCCGATGCTGGCCTCAGCGACCCCTTGGCATATCGAGTATCGAGTACGGCTTCAATCACCTCAGCCTCGCCGACCTCCCGAACGTCGATTTCCTCCAGGAATTTTCTCGCCTGTTCCTGCTGTACCTTGCTCTTACCGGACGAGTAGATATTCTTGTCGACTCGCGGCAAAACTTCATCGTGCGCGACAGCGTCAGTTGGAAAATAGCACTTGGGGCCGATGCTGTGTTTGCCGTCGGCGAGCCGGACGATCTGAAGCTGCTTTAGCTCAGAAATTGACTGCTGCTGTTGGTATTCGGATTTCGCCTGAATATCGTTGTATAGCACGGCATACATTTGCTGAAGCCAATCGGCAGGCTTCGCGTTGAGCCATGTCATGAATTGCGAATCTGGCTCGTCAACAAATCCGTGTTTAACGAAACGCGGCTTGCAGGACGCCTTCTCTATGAGAACTTCAATGAACTTGTCGACGTCCCATTCGGCGATCGCGAGCCCTGACAGGAAGCGGTCGGCATTGCTGTTCTTTTGGGGTGCGGCGGCGGCCCAACTGAGATTCTGACCGTCACCATCAGCCAGGAACTCGATGTCCTTGGATGACAATAAGTCTTTGAGCAACACCCTGGCTTGAAACAATTGCTTTGCAGGAGCATGCGATTTGGAATGCGTAGGCGTCAGAGGATGATTGTTCAGCTCCTCAATAATGGCCTTACGGATAGGTTGATAGCGCAGCGCTATTGAGTCCACAGGATTGGGCAAGGCGCCGAGAAACTCAACTGTTAGAAGGCCCAATTCGTGGACGGTGCGAAGAGAATTTGCAGACAGTCCAGCGAGTTGAGTGAATAATGGTTCATTCGCTGGCGTGTCTTTAATACTTGCCCGGCTCAGTTCCGGCACGAAGGGCGCGTGAAGGTGAAAGCGCAGACCGGACGTCTCCTTGCCGGCAGGAAAGGAGACCGCGACAAGGCCTGGAGAAGCGGGAACTATTTTGAATTGTCTCGCAAGCGGTTTCTTGTGCTCATAGGCTGTGGTATCAGGAAGGTAGTCAAGCGCGAAAGCGACCGAAACATACTGCTTCTCTAGCCCCTCAACTGAGCGCGAGAAGCGCAGAAAGTGCGAGCTTGAAGTCGTCTTGTTACCTGTCTTTTTCACTATCTCAATATGGTTGTCGGAATGCTGGATGCGCAAAATCTCACGCGAAGGTGTCTGGTCAATCTGCCATCGAATAGATCTTAGGTGCGACAAGAAGAGAAGGGTGGTCTCGGCAAGTTCCTCCAGTCCCGCCTCAATTTCAGCGTATGCAACTTGGGATTTCTTCTTGGGGTTATTAAATGGAAACTCGAAGCGAGTGTTCTTGCCGAGATCTGGCCTCGAATTGATTGCCGTTGGCAACACGAGGTCAGAAATGCTGAAAGAGAAGGTGGGAGACCAAATGTGTGGGGCTTCGGAGTACGCGAACACGGCTTTGAAGCCCACTCCGAAACGACCGATCTTGTCTTCCTCGTCCCTCTTGGTACCTTTTCCAATGTTGGTGATGCCCCACACGTCGTCCTTGCTGAAGGGCCGACCAACGTGCTCGAAGCTGACGGAGTTGTTCTCTAGGGTAAATGCTGCTTCTGTTGCGCCCGCGTCCTCTGCGTTTTGAAGAAGTTCATAAATAAAATGCGCACGGTCGGGGTAAAGCTCTTCTACGATCTCGCGGATTCCTGAATAGTCCTCGTCACACAAAACGTCCGCCAGCTTTTGGCGCTTCGCACGAACTTCATCTAGAAAACTCAGTTGATCCCCTCCCGTTTCACCGCGATAGTCCCGAACACAACGGCGGCAGCGTGGATGTCGCTGCTGCTGGCTGCCTGTTGTAACTCATCCATATGTTGGCTGAAATCGGCATTTGCGCGAGCTAGCTCGCTCTGTTTCATCAGCTTGATTTTGTCATTTGTAGCGCGAGCGATTTGCGCTTCAATCGCGCTGCATCGTGCCTGGTGGCTAACCTTCAGGCTCTGGACGCGATGTTCAACCTGTTGGCGATTTTCCGCAATGTGTTTGGCCTGGGCGTCGGTCCACTTCGCGTGATGCTGAGCATCAAGCCTGTCAAGGTCTGGTTGGGGCGGGAGAACGGCGTGCTCGGAGTCTGCGGCCGATTGCAAAAGCACAAGCAGCGCATTCTCGATGCTAGGAGTAGATGCAACGGGGACGAGGACTTCGTCCAGCTTCACCCCGTGCTTCCTCCACCGAAAAAGGGCAAAGCTGTAATCACCGAATGGGACCTCGGTGCTTTGCACCGCGACTGAAGTGTATATTGGTTCGTCAAGTTGCAGGAAGCGAGCCGCCTGGCGGACCAGCGGATGCATAACCGTCAGATGGACCACCTTGGGATTCTCAGCGGCGGCTGCCTGTTCGAAGGTGACCGCCATAGTAGGCTGCCCACCCTTGAGCCACTTCTCCCACTCTCTTGCAACGGGTTCGACAGACCGCGGCAAGCGCTTGTAGTCCTCAAGCAGCTTACTCCTTGCCTCCTGGCCCAGGCGTAGGGTCCTGAGGGACTTCTCTCCAAGCAAATGACCGGACTCAGTGCCCAGCCGCGCAGACAAATACGAGGACAAACAGCGTTGAATCGCTGCGGGAGATAACCAATGACTTTCGGCAGCTTCAATCTCCTGCTGCCAAGTCTGATTCGGGACGTTCAGGCCAAACAACTCCGCCTGTCTGGACTCGAGTTCCTGTTCCTCGCGGAGCAGCCTGATGTTATTGTCCGCAAGCTGGAGCAACCGCCGCTCGCGTTCCTCTTGAGTCAAGTCGAAACTCTCGGCAATGTCATGCAGTTCTCTGGTAATCTCGCCCACGATTTCTTCATTGCCGCCGATCGAATGCTGAAACACTCCAATCCGCCAGAGGCAGCGCTCATAGATATCAGCATCTACTGTGCCAGGAGTGACAAAATTAACGATGGCAACGGTACTGCTCTTCTGACCATAGCGGTCGATACGGCCGATGCGCTGCTCGATCCGCATCGGATTCCATGGCAAGTCATAATTGATCAACAGGTCACAAAACTGAAAGTCGAGACCTTCGCAGCCCACCTCAGAGGAAAGCAAAACATCGAGGGCGCCGGCCTCAGCTTTTGGCAAGGCGAAACGACCCCGCAAGCTGGCGCGCTCGTCGTCGGGCACGTCACCGTGAATCACACCGCAGCGTAGCCCGGTGCGCTCTGTCTGACTGAACAAATAAGCCAGCGTGTGCCGAAACGTACTAAACACGAGCGCCTTGTTGTTCGGTAACTTATTCTTGTCCTTAAGCACTTTGACATATGCATTCACCTTGGGGTCATCAGGGTCAAGGTTGCGAGCTTTCTCGATGAGCTCATCTATGTCCTTTCGCACGTTATTGACAAAACTTAGGTCAATGTCTTCATCGCTGTCTGTGGCCTCCATTAACTCGAGCTTGTTGAGTTTGCCAGTGAGAATGTCCCGAAGAAGCGGGGTTAGACCGAAAAGACAACTTGCCGCCTGTCGACGAATGGTGGTCATCATGAATCTGACGTTTTGCTGGCCGTGACAGAACGCCAGAATTCGGGCAATCACAGCCAAGAGGCTGTCATGAATTTCCTTCTGCGCCGGCGTGAAGTCGATTGTGAGAGTTTCGGGTTTGCGGATGGTGAACTCGCCTATGTCGCGGCGACGTGTCCGGTTAATCAGCGGACTGAATGTATAGAGCTCTTCAAGGGCTCGGACCAGGCCGACCCGTTCTTTATCGGAAATGGAACTAACGGTTAAGCCGTCGTAGATCGTACGGAAAGCTGGTGATTCCCGCATGAACAGGCGCCCCCAGTCGGTCTGTGCTGCTTCATCGAGACTGAATCGGGCAGCTCGCTGCCAATCTTCACGGGCAGCTCGGCAATGCTGGATTGCTGCGTTGACATAGCGATTAGGCCCGGCCATCTGCTCGAAGCTGGCGTGGTCGATAACAAGGTCGGGTCGCAGTGCGTTGAGCAGTGTATAGAGGTCGGCACTCTCCAATTGAACTGGCGTTGCGGAAAGAAAAAGTACCGCATTTGCATTGTCACAAAAGTAGCGCACTCCTTGGTGGAGAAGGGTTTCCGAGTTTCGGATGTGATGAGCCTCATCCACGATGACCAAGTCAAACTTGGGCGGAGGATCGAGGCCAACTAAACCTTGATCTCGGTGGACGGGGTCTCCCTTGCGGCCGAAAAGCAAATCAGAATCAAACAGCGAAAAGGGCAGAATGGCTTTCGCATATTGTTGAGGCCATTCCTCTTCGAGATAGGTCTCGCGCAAGCAGTGCCGGAGTAACTGACCATTAAGCGCGGTAAAGTTTTCGTCGAAGCGTTTCATTTCCACGAACCATTTGCGCTCAGCGACAAGAGCTTTGGGACAAATAATCAGCACCGAGCCTAGGTCCGTCCGTGCCCGTAACTCTTTGATAATTAATCCTGCTTCTATAGTCTTTCCCACGCCAACCTCGTCGGCAATGAGCAGGCGAGGGCGATCAGAGCGGATAAGCTTGAGTACCGGTCGATACTGGTATGGCACGAACTGAACTCGGCCAGAGCGCAAAGAAAAGAGGGTTGCGGTAGAGGGCGAGAGGATCTGAAGGCTCGTCAGGTACGCCTGCAGATCAAGGGCCCTGAGGATCCTATGGTCGGCGGCCGCGGCTGGTGGTGCTTGCAATTGGCTTTCGTAGTACGTGATCTTGTTATTGTTCTGAAAGACTCGATAACGGCACTCGCCCGAGCCAGGAATCACCTCAATTATGGGGACAAGAACTGCTAGGTTTGAACGAAGTGCAACCAGATCTCCCATTCGAAATAGCGGTGTAGCTGTGGGAGAAGTCACGAGTTCATCCGAACTTTGGTCAGCCGCTTTCTCGGGATTCAGTTCTCTGACATGAATTGATTGCTTCAACTGGGCCCAAGTTTCAGCAATTTCAGGATCTTTGAGCGCGAGTCTTCCCTTGGCCCTCTGAATGGCGTCTGGTAGCGCGTTCAACTGATCAATGAATTTGAGAACGTCGATGGCCAGGAATGGAAAGTCTCGAAATTGTTCAAGTCTCTCGCTAAGTAGTCTTTGTATCGCGACTTTGGAACCAATTTCAATTTGACTATCTGGAAATTGGAAGGCATAGACAAGCGAGTCTCCGACTTTTGCCCAAAATTTGTGATTGTGGGCCGTAATGATCATTTCAGGCGGCACGGTGCAGGGGGAGAATTGTGAAAGCAAGCCATCGCCTTTGCCATCTTGAATCCAGAGATCAGCGCTACTTCCGAAAATTGGAACGAGAAAGGCTGGGAGGTGTTCGCGCGGATTCGCGAACCCGAACAACGGCAGTTCAGAAGGACCTTTCATAGGAGGCTCGATTGCCGGTAGAACTGGCGGATGATGTACCGAATGGCACCGTGTAACTCGATTGGCCGCATACCTGCGTCCGCGTCGTAGGTCAACGGTAGCGCGCCCCAGACCTTCAGAAGAGTATCGGTCAAAGCATCATCCTCCAAAAAGCAGGTTGGTAGTGCAACAGCCATGATGCGCTGCCGAAGGTCGACGCCTTCGGCGATCTGAATTTCAACGGCGGAACATCTGTCATCGCAGCTCGGATCTCCACCCCCGTTGATGAGTCGGTAGTAGGATTCTGCGCCGATCTCGGTTGGTGAAAAAAGCACGCCGAGCTTGGGTTTGTTGGATAAATATTGTTCGTCGGTCTCGAAAAAGCAATTGACAATCCTCCTGGCACTTTCAACGGCCGCCGGAACCTGATAGTCCGTCAGAGCTTCGCCCCGTTTGATTGCAGGTTCGTACAACCCGTGCTGCGAGGCGCCAGTGTCGAATGGGTACAGCCTCTTGACCTTTTTGCACATCGTGTCGGGCTGAAAGACAAAGCAGATCGGGTAAAAGCTAACGTCTCTTGTTGGAGATGTCTGAGAAGAGTCTCGGTATGCGGGCCGGCCGTAGAAGAAGTAGAGGAGAGGTTCCTTGAAAACATTACACTTGCTCGCCTGGAGCGTGTGGCTAGCCCTAATGGAGGCTAGGTTGAAATATTCGGTGGTGTGCACCAGTGGCAGTTCGGCCGGCGACATCGCTTGCTTCTGGATGTAGTCAGAGAAAGAGATCATGGCCGAAATCTCCGATGCGGGTGAAACCAGGAGAACGGTGAAACGTTCTCCAGTTCTTTGAAAGACGAGGGTATCATGCCTTTTCTGCTGTGCGATATGGGGTTTAACCGGGTTAGAGGCTGATCTGGCGTCGGGCTCAGAAGGTGGCGCTAGCCCGATGGTAGAGTCGTATTTTGTCTTCGCTCAACAAGAACATGATCTTCGTTCGCAGTAACTACGTCTCCAAACGACCTTGACTCGATTGTTCGGATCGAGAACGAATGCTTCGTTTCGGGAAAAGCATACTCCCGCGAGCTTCTGCGATCCCTTTCGAATCTCCCAATTCCACGTTTTTCGTAGCAGAGGGTGGACGGCAGGATTTGCGGCTTCATCCTGGGGGAAGCGAAAAGGTCCGGTGGCTACATGAGCACGATGTAGCCCTGGACTTCAGGCGACAGCATCTAGGGCAAAAGCTGGTCAGCGAACTCGAATCTTCCCTTAAGGCAAGGCTGGGCGTCCGGCGTCCACTCATCGGGAAGATAATCAATCTGCTGCGAAAGGAGGCGGAACTTGTTCCTGCCTCTGCTCTGCCAAACATCTCCCCGATCCCCGAGACGATCCCTTCTGCGGCTGCGCCGAAGTTGGCCGAGCCGATTTCATCGTGACGCCGAATCCAAAAGATTTCCCGCAATCGCTCTTATCAGCTCGCGTGATCAAACCTGGCGAGCGCATTCCAACAACAGCCCGCAAAAGACAAGATCGATCACGCCAGAGACTTGAAGCAGCTTTCCAAGTCGCTGATCGGTGTTCTAGCAAATGCATACGACGAGGGTGCATGATTCGCGGGCACCCACTAATCGCAGAATCGTGCTAAGGTGATGAAATGACAGTTGTTGACTACGATGTTGAGCGAGAAACAGAGTTTAACCGTGTGCAGTTAGGGACAACTATCCCCAAGAGACTCCAGGAATTGCGTGAAATCCTGGGTGGTTGCAGCTCCCTCGATGCATGGCATGTGGGTCTTTTAAACAAGTTGCTCGAGAGCGTTAATCGGGTTTGCCGCGACCTGCTAAACACAATCGGGCAAGAAGCTCTGCCCGCAGCGGCTTGGAATGCGCGGAACTTGCTTGAGCTGTGGGTTTGGATAAAGTACTGCTCGGCATCACGAGAGAACGCTCGCCGCTTCCATGAAGATGCTCTTCGAGATGTGCAGGGGCTCACAGATTCTCTCTCGAAAATGTGTGAGCTGCGCGGAATCCAGAATCAATTCGAGCAGACAGCGCGCAAGAAGATCGCGGAAGTTGCTCTTTCTGAACTTGGACTCCAATCAATAGATTCCAATTTCATTCAAGTTTCACAAGCAGCAGCGAACGTCGGACTTGACAAATGGTTTTCCGCGTGTAACAAACATCTATCAAAGTTTGCCCATCCAACAGCAGGTCTGGTTCTTGGAATCATGCACCAGAATGAGAGGTTGCGGGATCTGCAAAGCGTTTGCACGACACAAGGACTGTATTTTGCGGGACAATGCGTAATCAGTTTGGAAGAAACTATCAGGGCAGTACCCAACCCGCTATGCGCACATGGTAGGCCGTGACTCCAAAACGGTCTTTGAGATTCATAGACGTGTGAATCCCTACCCCCTATTTTTTCTTTCATTTTCCCATAGCTGGAAGCAACACAGGAGCGCATTAAGGGAGGTTGGTCAAGGCCGCGCGTTATTTGCCCGCCGCGGCAGCGGTCGGAGCGAAACGGAGAGCCTTGACGAACCTCCCGCGCTCCCTGCCACTACCCTGCCTGAAGCTCTCATACTGTGACCATGCACGAGAGTGCTACGGATGTTGTTCTTAAGAGCCTGTGAGCCGGGGCAAGGGAACAGTGGGTATGGTTGCCGCGGTAAATGCGGTTGGAGGGCTTCTCACAGCACCCACCTGCGCAGTTTGAAGCGCGCGATGAGTCCTGATGCATTGCCTCAGATCTCAGTTGAGAACCATCTTCGAGTCCGTTCCATGAGACTCCGCCGTTGAATCACTCCCTTAGATCAGCAGGCCTCCAGAACTAACCAAGGTCCGTTTTCGGCTCATCCCAAAACCGCGTGTATCGCTTTCCCAGCGCTAGCATCGCCTCGTACTTCTCGAGATCGTTCTGTTTCAGCCAGAGCAACTTGTAGACCGTATCCACCGCCTGCTTCATGATGTTCTTCATCTCCTCTTGCGTTATGTGCGAGTATTCGGTTCTTCCAGCGCAAGTGGCGCATTCTCTTCCCGCGTGAACATCTTCGATGGGGCCTTTGCGGAACGCCAATGCGACAATGCTCTTGGCCTCCGCTGCCAACTCTGGGTCTAACGTCATCCTTCGCTTGGGCATCGGTGTCTCTCAAACTCGAAATCAAAACCCACACCAACGGGCGGGGCCGCCAACAGTATCCTCAAGCGCCGCTCCTTGGCAGCCCCTAGAATTCCTTGCGGACTGCTGAGTCAGCATCAGCATATCGGGAGCGAGAAACAAAAAACCGGTAACAAAAATTGGTAACATTTTATTTGTTTTGACGGGTGTTCCAGCGTTGTCCTATGATGTCACCGAAGTGCATTGGGTGCTCCAAGGCCCCCAATAACCTATGAAAAGAAAGGAATTTCCTGGGTAATCAGTGAACCCGGGGGAATCCTGCGGAATCGCCAGCCTGTAGCCTCTGGATCAGCATATCGGGGTTCGAATCCACCGACTGAACTGAGTTACTACTTCTCCTTTATCCAGAGTGAAAGCTGTTGATTCTTCGTCCCTTCCCACTCGCTCCCCTTTTGGACAAACCCAGCATGCGCCAGAGTCCTCTTCATACGCTCGGATGAGGTTGTCGCAAACAGGGCACCTTCGTGGCCAGACAGCAATTCCTGCACTATGCGCCCCGACAGTCGCTGTCCTCGGTGTTTTGCGTCGATAGAGATGTAGCCTAGCTCCGAGGTGTTTGGATCGAATGGCACGCCGCTTTTCTCTGCAATCTCGAATGAGTATTTTGGACGACACCGCTTAATTGCTCCGACGCCGACTATGAGGTTCCCCGCCGAAGCGATTGCCAACACCTGTGCGCGAGGCGTCTCCACCGCAGCTGAATCCGGATCAACCGCATCGCCGGCTTTGACCATTCCGATGCATTGGCTGAGGTCTTTGAGGGAGACCTTACTTGGAGCCCCGGCTTTGATGTCATAGTGAACAGTTGGCATAGAATCTCTCAGAGGTTTGGCCCTTGCGAATCCTAAACGCAACGGATTGGGTGAGCTTAACGAGCGAGGAACAAAGAGTTTAGCCGCCAGAAACCACCACAACAGAACAGTTCTCCTTCAAGACCGCCCGGTTAAAAACCACATGTGAGAGTGCGGGATTTGCTGCAATGATGTTCCGCATTTCCGTTTCTGATTCCTTGCTGCTTTTATATCCGATAGTTACAGCGCGCACGCAATCAGGTGGGATCGCAAAGAGCAGGATATCCTTGCCATTACCATCCTGGCCGCAGTTCACCGTAGCGTCGTTGAAGTTGCGAATGATGCGCCATTCTCGTTCGTATTCCCACGCGTGGTTCTTGGTGTAGAGATAATCGTCATCAGTGGCATCAAGAAGATACTTCTCAGAACGAGTGGAGGCGTAGGCAACCCGACGAAGATGGCGGAAGCCATCCCGCTCTTGCTTCTTATCCCAAAACCAAGAATGTTTTGGGGCAAATTCAATCAGGAATCCCCGGCCGCCATCGGCATAGTGCGCCCACATCAATGTGTCGGTCGGTATTTCTGAAAGAGATAGTATTCCAAAGTTTGTGTCCAGTTTTTCATACATGGTTCGGACACTCTTGGGAAAATTGTCTTCGGCTTCCTGAGCACCCTTTGAGACAACCTCCCTTACGAATCGGTCAGCAATTTCCTGAGGATAAGTCCTTTCGATGGCTGCGACAAGATCAGGAAATCTCTGTCTGATCTTGTCGTTTATCACCCGCTCTAACTGGGGCCGGGTTGCGACGCCCTTTAGCGGCGGCTTGAATTCCAAAGCATCGTTGAGAACAGAAACCTGACTAAACCGAATCAGGAGCTTTCGTAAAACCGTTGCCGCACGATCAGAGGGCAGGTATTTATAGAGGCTGGCCGGCGCCTCCATAACCGGTGTTGCGCTCATTTCACTTCCCCCCTGCATCTCTCTCTCTCACCCAAAACAGGAGATCACAATCGAATCCGAAACGGGCCAAACGGTTTGGAACACCAGACCATCAACACAAATCCAAGGAGAAGGGTCGCCAGCAAGGCTGGCGGGGCCTCACTTCGCCGAAGCGAAGACTAACACTGCCAGGCCGATGAGGCACGCCGCAGCAAGAAACTGCTGTCGTTGAATTCGTGCCGCTTGGCTATCCTTCCCATGGAAGTGGTCGCGCACCCTTGCCGTCCCCAAGCACCAGCGGGGGGTACCCGAATCTCAGCAGTCAGATGAGCAGACCTCCAGAACTAGCCAAGGTCTGTTTTTGGCTCATCCCAAAACCGCGTTTGTCTGTTCCCGAACTCAAGCGTCGCATCGTACTTCTCGGGATCATTCTGTTTCAACCAGAGCAGCTTGTAGACGGTGTCCACCGCCCGCTTCATAATGTTCTTCATCTCGGCTTGCGTTATGTGCGAGTATTCTGATTTTCCAGCGCACGTGGGGCACTCTTTTCCCGCGTGAACATCTTCGATGGGGCCGTTGCGGAATGCCAATGCGACCATGGTCTTGGCTTCCGCTGCCAACTCCGGGTCCAACGTTGTCCTTCGCTTGGGCATCGGTGTCTCTCAGACTCGAAATCATACTCATACTAACGGGTGGGACCGCCAGCGGTACCCTCAGCCTCGTAGTACGGTTGCTGTCAGATTGTCACCCCACATGCTGCAAAAGCAAGAACTGAAGATCAGGGCCGGTCCGCCACGATCAGCCCTTGGCCCAATTTCGGGTGTCAAATTTGGTTTCAAACCCGGGCGGTTTTTCCGGGCTTCTTCGGCTCATCCGATGTTTTTGCTGTCAACTTCAAGCCACATCCCTGCAAGTTCCAATCTACCTTGTCGGTCGCGCATCCCAAAGCTACTGAACTTTCTTGCTGACGGAATCGAGGTATTCCTGAACAGCATCATCCCACTCCTTCAATTGTTGTCTCGTCAATTTTTCCTTGTTCGATTCGGTCACAATGAAACCAGTCTTCTTCGCTGCGTAGGCCAGTTCCGGCCGAATACCACCGGTCCGAACTGCCTCGTCCATGACTTCGTTCCATTCTCTGCGAAACCTTTCCTCTGGGTAAGGCTGTGGAGTATCAGCGTCGGGATCAAAAAAGATGGGATCATTCGGACCAGGTTCGCGGCCAAACTTCTTGCGGAATGCGGCTATTTGCTGTTCAATCGCCTCACGGCTTTTCTTGTCGAGCCGTATTTTCTTATGCGCCATCGTCTTATGATATTAGAGGATTCCCCTTCGGCAAGTCTTCCCTTCAAGAAACACTAGGTTCCTCCAATGAACAAAAAAGGGGGGCTGATCCCTCACAATCAGCCCTCACACCCACTTGGTAGCAATTTGGTAGCAAATAGCGCCGATTGAACCGGTTCTACCGACTGTGCCGATTTTTAAGTCCTTTACCGTCAGTAAACAGCGCTTTTTCTGCTTCCATGGCATGGAAGAGGTCATGCACCTTTCGATCTAAAGTAGATATCGGAAGCGCACCCGGCGTTGTCGTCCATGCAAAAAACGAACGGGAAGAGACGATAGTTTTGGGTTTAGGCTCGTGGGCGCCCTTGTCTCTAACCGCCTTTACACAATGTTGCTATCGCCTCAGGAAACCTCCTTCCGAGTAGCATCACTAGCGTTGTTTCAAGCCAAGCATCGCGAGCTGTGTGGAATTAAGTTCTTTCTCGCCAGCAAAGACGATGTATGTTCCGTATGTTCCCGGCAGTTGTCTTAGTGAGAGCCAGCTTTCTTCAAAATCAGGAAATACCGCACGCAACGTTTCAAGCAACTGGTGGAGTGAGCTGAACTCCGATGGCTCGAAGGTCTGAAGCGTGAACAAGTCATAGGCAATCACGCGAAACAAGGGCTGTGGCACCCCATCACCGACGTACTGGATCACGATCTTATGAGACACGAGATGGCGTCCTCCAAGTGATTGCAGATCCTCGGTTAAGGTGCCGCACCGATTTGTGCCGCTGGTGTGGTGGCAGAGAACGCATGGATACGACGCATCTCGGCTGCCTGTTCCTTGATCTCTGTCAGGTCTCGTTGCATTTCGCTCCAGCCATACCATAAGGCATAGTCCGGGCTGGCGTGGAAGCTGCCTTGAAAAGCCCTCATGCGATGTTCGAGGTACATGACGAACAATTTCTGTTCAATGCTCGTTGGCGCGTCGTGCAATGTCAGAAGGTTAGGAAATGGATAGGCATAGTTCTCGGGCTTGGGCAGTACGCCCTCTTTGTACAGGCCGGCAACGACCCGGATCGCCTCGGCCATCAAATGATCGGCGTTACGGATCATCTCATCGCTCATCTGTAATTGTTGCCTGGCGAAGTTGGCTGAATGACACTGATTGCAGGTCTTGAGCATCTTGTCGCGCTCTTGTTGCCAATCCTCCTGTGTGAGCCGGGCAACATCGGCCGCTTTAACGGTCTCCACCAGTGCTGTCGGTTTTCCCTCCGGATCAAGCACACCCAGAGCTTGCAGAATCGTGGCCCGATCGGCGGCCCACTGTTTGTCTTCGGGCAAAGGCAGCCGGACTGCGAGAAAGCCCCATGCGGTCCGGACTTCGTGATTCCCGTCTTGCATGTGACAGGTTTGGCAGGTGGGTGCTGAAGCGTCAGCGGGAAGAACCTTGCGCTGCTTCAAATCGTATCGTACGCCGTGTTTGGAAGAGGAATACATCTCCCATTGCGGATGGTCGAATCCCATATGGCAGGTCTCGCAGGCTTGCGGTTGCCGGGCCTCATCGGCCGAGAAGGTGTGACGGGTGTGGCAGGAATCACAAGACGCCGAACCAAATGAGCTTCCGCCCTGGCGCAGAGAAGCAATTTCGCCAGCAGTCTTCAGACCGATCTTGTGACACCCGCCGCAGCCCGTCTGCCCCTCGATCAGCGCCATGGGCTGCCAATGGATGGTAGGCATGGCATTCATAGCGGCCCAAGCCATAGCGTGTTTGCCGTGCTTGAATTGTTCCACCTGGTTCTGGTGGCATTGCGCGCAAGTCTCTGGCGTGGGGATCTTCACACGGGCCACATCGCTGGCGGAAGTGTGGTCACTGCCGTGACATGTATCGCAACTAACATCCATTTGGCTGTGCTTGCTTAACTTCCAGTCGGAAACAATGCTGGGTGTGATCTTGTTGTGGCAGTCGATACATTGCGTAGATGGGGAGGTCTGACCATTCACAAGTGCTGCGGCGAGGAAGACCATACTCATTGCTGCCGACCAACGAAGCTTCATAGGGTTCCTTCCAAAAGGAAAACATTATCGTGGTGCGGGCCGGTTATTGACTGTGATCTGGATCACAGACATCGTCCTGACTCCCCGCATCTTGAATTTCTGGGTTTCGCCGGCGATCCCCTACATGGCTCTGATCGATTTCTTGACCTTCACTCATGGCTTGCGCCCTGAGGCTAGGCTAGACTCTTTCGCGCCTTTGGCTCTGGGGGCATACAGAACAAAAGCTAGAGTAAGGCCTAATAATGTACAGCGGCAGTAATTCGACAGAGTGATCGAAAACTGCTCGCACGTACGCCCCCAAGCAAGGCATAGACAACGACTGGCAGGTGACTCATGGACTGTTACTCTGTTTCTGCGCTACCGCGATTTCTCGGCACACGGAAGGGCTGCCGTAACCTTTGTAGATGTCGCGTATCCATCAAAGGGTACAACTCCCTGCAGAAACTGACATGGCTTTTAGCACAATGGCGAAAGCGAAGGCGAGAATTGAGTCAAGACATGGTTAACCCAATCGAGAAGAGTAGGATTCGCTATTTCACCGAAGGTGGAATGGAAGTGCCTGCGGTAACTGCGGATGAGATGCGCGAAATCGATCGCGTTGCGATGGAGGACACCGGTCCAAACTTGTTACAAATGATGGAAAACGCCGGACGTAGTCTTGCCCTGCTGGCCATTGACCCAGAGCAATCCGCCGAACCTGACGAGTCGGCTTCCAGACCTCCAAATCTTTACGGCCAACACCGCTCCGATATCGCTCAGCGACAATTGGAATCAAGTCAAACGGCTGACCGTCAGCAGCAGAACGCAACAGTTTTATGTATTCCGCGTGCGCCCACACTAACGGCATGGCCGAACCCGTGGGCCGTCCGAGTACATTCCGGCACCGGGGATGTCCGGCGCGTCCCAGACCTGCTCCGGCAGCATTCCGCCGCTCGAGGAAGTACGTCGTTTTCTGACATCGTTTACATCGAAAAAAGTAACCGCTGCCGAATAACGCCACAGAATGTTTTCATTTACCGAGCCGCCTCGCTCGAAGCGGTATTTTCTTTCACAATTTTTCTTATTCTTCACCTCCAGAGAAACGATTACCGCAGCAACGAATCTTCCAACTAGAAACACAAGGACACTGTAGGCGCAGCACCGTTAAATGTTGCCGCACAACAGGTGTCCATTCAAAAGGAGATTCATCATGAGCAGGAGAGCAGTTCTTTTAGTCGCAATGGTACTGTTGTTTAATGGGGCCTCGTTTGCCCAAGACCAGAGATCTGAGGTAAGTGTGCAAGGCACCGGCTTTTTTACAAAAGATTCTGACGGGCGCGGCCTCGTTCAACGAGGCACCCAGACCGGCGGCGTTCTTGCCGGTTTTCGCTATCATTTCAGCCGCTGGTTTGCGGCGGAAGCAAATTACGGGTACGCCCGCGATACCCAGAAATACTTCAGTAGCGGCACTTCCACCCGCATTCAGGTGAATTTCCACGAGGTCACCGGCGCTTTCGTAGTTACAGCACCAGCCTTCCGTGACAAAATTCATGCGTTTGCACTTGCGGGCGGCGGATTGGTGTTTGATCCTACTGGCAACGCAGGCGGAAGGTTCGCCGGCGCTACGACTGAGACCAAAGGCGCGTTTCTGTACGGCGGCGGAGTTGACTATGACCTCTTGAAGCGCGTAGCGCTCCGCGTTGAATATCGGGGCCTCGTCTACAAGGCTCCGAATTTCAATGTAGGTAGGCTCGATATCGACCAGTTCACGCACGTAGCTCAACCGTCTGCGAGCCTGGTGTTCCGCTTTTGATAACAGCAGTCATGCGCCGCAGCAGCCCATCCGCTGCGGCGCACAGTTCCGTTTCCCTTACAGCAGTGCACAACCCAACGGACAGAATGATTCGGCCTGGCCAAAGCTACGTCAAGACAGGAATTGCCGGATCTATTCAGATTCTGCGAACGCTTCTGACAAAGCTGCAAACAAATCAAATGGGACCAGCTCGCCATCGACTACAACCGCGGGAAAGGAATGAAGACCCAAGGCCCTGGCGCGCATTGCGACACTTTCATCTCTTACACTCAAAACCGTAATGTCGCAAAAGTCGCTTCCCACCTGCTGGACAAGGTGAATGGTTTGCCCGCAGAGTGGACATCCTGCGCTGAAGATTTCGACCTTGCGTCTGGACACGGATGAGCCCCGCACAGTTTTGTTCCTAAGCGTAAGATTCCGTGGCGGGAATCAAGGTTACAGGCCAGATACCCAAACATAGCTTTTACAAGGTTCACCGCGCCACGGACGATACCACGAGCCGGAGCCGAGATATCAAGGACTCTTGCACCGGCGCCAAACAGCCCTCTTTCAGAACAAATCAGATGCAAAACTGTAACCTCTCTGGGAGAGTGTGCATCATCAAAGAGACTGGACTCGAGCTCCGAAGGATTTGTTGTTACGGACTACGATCAGGAGGTGGAACCGTGTCGAAAAGATCTGCTGTCGAAACGCAACCGGCGATTGCCAGCGAAGCACACTCTCAAGCCGACGCTCTTTCTGTTGAAACACAAGAACAGGTTCGATGTCGCGCCTACGAGCTATATGAGCTGCGCGGCCGTGTAGATGGATTTGCCGAAGAAGATTGGCGGCAAGCTGAGCAGGAAGTGCTTGCTGGTCGTGCCAATCACGTGGCAGCATAATCCTTTCCACGGCTGGCTGGATGTGCGCAGGTCTGCAGCAGACCCTGTGCACGTTTATGCTTGCGGTTGCTTCCCTCAGCGCAGCTCAGCGCAGGACGGGAATTGTGCCGGCGATGTGTCGGCTGATACCCTCATACGCGTACCATGTACGCGTCACAACGATATCTGGCGCGTGCGCACATCTTTCTGCCGTATTTCGCCCGCGATGTCATACGGGAACAATCCGCAAGTAACCACTTGGGGTCTCGCGCATCTTGGAAACTGTGGCTCCATGTCGGTCGACCACTGGGCGGCGCAAGCTTCTTCTGCTGCGTTCATCCGTTCTTTGGCCGAGGCGGACAGTGTTTGATAATTGAAGAGAAGGCGATGATGGCCTGCTCAGGGGACGCATGGCGCGTATCCAAAATCTAAAATTCGCACACCGCCTCTTCATGAGGGCGTATCGATATCGCAGCTTTGACTGGTCTCCTGGCGCTCATTTCAACAAAGCACTTTCTGAATCAAAATTTGTCCTGGTTACCACAGCCGCGCTGTACCTGCCGGAACAGCCCCCTTTTAGCCACGACGTTCGCGGTGGAGATTGTAGCTTTCGAGAGCTGCCCGGTAACGTGGATGTCAATCAATTAAATATTGCACACCGCAGCTCAGCGTTCGATCAGACGGGAGCACGGAAAGACCGAAATCTTGTGTTCCCTCTCGACCGCTTCAGAGAATTAGTAGCACAGAGAACATTGGGCACGCTCAATCATCGGCATTTCAGTTTCATGGGCTCGATCACTGCCCCTGGCAGACTCATATCGGAAACCGCGCCTGCTGTCACGCAGCTTCTTCAGGAAGACCAAGTGGATGCCGCCTTCCTCGTACCGGTCTGACCGATGTGTAATCAGTCCGTGGGACTGATCGCAAGCGTGATTGAGAAGGCAGGAATTCCAACGGTCGGGTTATCGCTGTTGCGGGAGGTAACCGAAAGAGTAAAGCCGCCGAGAACGCTATTTGTACCGTTTAGGCTTGGGTACCCATTGGGGGAGCCCGATCGGCCGGACTTGCAGCATCGGATTATTGAAGCCGCGCTGAAGTTGCTGCATGCATCTGGCTCACTCCCGATTTTGAATGACTTCACTCCCTAAAGCCAGACTAAAAACATTTAGCAACTTCACCG
>Ga0070730_10000273_pt1 | contig 65743 bp, 69 predicted proteins | sample Coa_R1_3_FD_66447 | JGI IMG/M metagenome (GOLD analysis project Ga0070730, IMG submission 66447) | Surface soil microbial communities from Centralia Pennsylvania, which are recovering from an underground coalmine fire - Coalmine... | ecosystem: Environmental > Terrestrial > Soil > Unclassified ... | reverse complement strand
CTGGTTCGGGACCAGGGGGTCGGAGGTTCAAATCCTCTCTCCCCGACCAATTTTTTCAATAACTTACACGCAATTTCTCGTTTTCCCTTTACCCCGCTGTAGATGATTTTGAGGCTGCGAGAGCCACAGAGATCAACAAGCCAACCTCTCAATCGCAAATCCCACGGGCAGAGAATGGTGCGAAGAAATGGGTATTGCTCGGGGATCGCGTTACGCAGCGTGGGACCGCAACTCAGAACTTTGGTTCTAATTTCTGCGCATCTTGACATCGCTGACACATCGCCTCGACTGAAGGAGTGGTCGAATAAATCATTCGAATTCCATTCCAAAGCAGCATGGCAAATCAACAAAGACCTGTAAGCACCGCGACGTTCATCACCAACATTCAGACCGAGAAAGAATTGGATTCCGGCTCTGCTTTGCTATAGTTAAGAAAACAAAACGGAAAGTGCGTATCCCGACTCAAATATGCCGATGCTGACGACGCAATCATTGCGAAAAAAGGTGATTTCTGTCCTCCGCAAACAGGGCTACAGCGTTCGTCGCGACAGCGTCACCCTGAAGGATAACTCGCGTGACAACCGCCGAGCCGTGCATTTGTTGGCACGAGCTGAGCGGTTGACCGACAGCGAGGCGTTCATCGTCAAGAGCACGCCTGTCATCGAAAAATATCTCATCGACGGCAAGAGAATAAAGATCGACAGAATCGATCCTCAGATTATCGAGGTGCGAGAGGGTACGCTCTATGAAACGATTTTCAAATGGTGGAACCTCGTCTGGTGGAGTCTGCCCTTCGAGCGCGCCTACGGCCGCCAGATGCGGTTCGTGGTCTGGGACCGATATCACAATGCGCCTATCGGACTCATCGGCCTCCAGAGCCCGATTCTCAGTTGGAGTGTCCGTGACAAGAAATTGGATATCGTGCCTGATCGGCGCGACTACTGGGTCAACCAATCGATGAGCGCGCAGCGCCTGGGTGCGCTACCTCCGTACAATTATCTTCTCGGTGGAAAGCTTGTCGCATCGCTCATGACGACTGACGTGATACGAAAACGATTTGCCAGGAAATATGAGGGGAAGAAGACCATATTAGAAGAAAGGAAACTCCCCGCGCGATTGCTCTTCCTCACCACGACCGGCGCCTATGGGAAAAGCAGCGTCTACAACAAGATCAAGATAAACGGCGAAGCTGTATCGCAATTCATCGGATATACCCAGGGCAGCGGATCGTTCCACATCCCGAACGACCTCTTCGAAGATTTCATCAAATACTTGCAAAAGAGGCATTACGACGTGAAGCGTGGGTACGGCAGCGGTCCCTCGAAGAAAATGCGCCTCATCAATGACGCGATGGATCTCCTTGGCATTTCGAACGGTTCAGAACACGGCATTCGGCGGGCGGTATACCTCTTCCCGATGGTGAAAAATCTCGACGGCGTCATTCACAAGGATGAAGAGCCAAAATGGCATCACCGCACCGTAAAGGGCATTGCTGATTACTGGAAAGAGCACTGGGCGGAGCCTCGCGTCAAGACGCGCAAAGAGTATCTGGACTTTTTTGCCAAGAAGTTTATGGCGGCCACGCTTGAGGAGCTTAAGCAGTACAAGGCAACACGCAAGTAATTTTTATGCCTGCCCAAGAGAGCAAAAAGTACGCCTACCTTCCCGAAGACCTGATCCTGAAGATGCTGGAGCAGGCGCCTCAGACCGCCAAAAGAATCAGCGAGCTCGTGAACATTGATGAGGCCGTGGTCACGAAGGCGAGGGAGATCCTCGATTCCAAAGGTATCATCTTGACGAACGACGGCACAGACTTCACTGATTCCCTCATTGCCGTCGATGGCGCTCAAATCGTCGAAAAAAAAACGAGCTCCGACATCTTAATGTCGCTCGCGGTGGGCGTTGAAGGCCTCAAAGAGAAGGAATCGGCTACGTGGTCGCCGGAGGGCCACCAATATTACCAGTGGCAAACCGTCCTTCCGCACCATGAGGCCAATCCGCGCCTCGCGCAAGGGATCATGTTCTTGATGGAGTTGAGCGTCCTCGCGAGGGCCGACCAGGCGATACGGATCATGGACGGTACGCACTTGACCATGATCCTGAAGCTGAACAGCTTGCTAAGCGCCCACGATGACGATCTCGCCGATGAATCCTACGTGGCAGCCCTTGAAGATTTCCTCAAGGATCAATACGAGAAGATCATTCCCGACATCCCGGATATCATTCGGGACGCATTTTCAGATTCGTGCATCATCGGCATGGCGAAGTACAGTTCGTCGCGCGAAATCGTGGACTCAGTCCTGAAAGATCTGGCCATCGTCATGGACGACAAGATATTCCTCACATTTCTGCTGAAAGAAAATGAATTCACGAAGCCGCTCAGCGTCGGCCAAGGCACAAAAGAAAGGGAGGATTGGAAGCAGGTCCACATACGGTCCAACCTCCCGATCAAGAGCCTGGACAAGAAAATGACCGAGGAGCTGAACAAACGTCTTGAGGCTTCTATTGACCCCTTCAAAATCCGACCGGGCAAAGCTTCAAAGTTGTATTTCACCTTTTATCGCCCGTTCGGTGAGGGGCCCGTTTACCGGATCGAGATCAAGGAGGAGCTTGCCGCGGACCTCACGCGCCTCAAGAAGTTTCTGACGAGTATCAAGCGCCAGATTATTTTCCCGGAGATTCGGGAGCCGTACCCGCAGTATTTGGCAGATGTCATCGCAAAAAACATATCGTTCGGGATGAATGCGGTCGAGCAGGCGATTTGCAATGACCCGTCAATTAGTAATTCCAAGAACTTTGACCTAATATTCCCATATAGAACCAACTAGCCACTTATGTCCGACAGCGCCACAGAAAAAAAGATCATAGAGCTGCTTTCGGCTGACCCCAAACCTACCGGCGTGGTAGGCTCTCCGAGCGATTCATTCGAAGTTACGATTGATATTCGGGAGGTGAGTGCCGAAGACAAGCTCTTGGGCGAGCTCGTCTGCTTTCTGGTGAAAGAGGGAGACAAGAACGTCTTGGTTCTCGGCCAGATCACGGAGATTCGAACGGAAAACAAATGGCACGAAGAGCCTTCTTTTAAGTCGGTCATCAAGCGGCATGGCAGCCTTCCACATTTGAGTGGCGTTGCCGACAATCGAATCGCAACGATCACCGTCCAGTCGAGCTTTACACTTGCGAAGAACAATGGCGATTTTCCCGAGGCACACAAACTGGCCAATTCTCCGTCCACTGGCCAACCCGTTCGGCGCATCAGCAACGACCTGATGAAGCTCCTCATGAAGGAACACGAAAAGGGACTCGTGTGTCTGGGCAAGGCTTATGACACGGATGTAAGGGTGCCGTTCTGGTTCAAGCATTTCGGTGACCCTGCTTCGGGCGGCGCAGGAGATGCGTACCACATCGGAGTTTTCGGTAGGACGGGATCAGGGAAGACAACCACGGCCGCCAATATGGTCGTCGGGTACGCGAAAAACGCGAAGGCCATGAGCATCCTGGTCCTCGATCCCCAGGGCCAGTTTTATAACGACATCAACGTGCTTCCTGGAAAGAAGTTTAGCGAGGTGATCGGAGCGTCGGGAGCGAAATACTCCAAGCTTGCCATTCCCGACGACGTCTACCTGCCGAACGATCCGTATCTTTTTGGCGAATTGCTCTTCACGAGCGGCTTCATTTCCGAGGCGTTCGAGATTTCTGCCACCTCCAAAGAAAAGCTAGAGCTCATGAAGGAATCGATCATCATCTATACGAAGAGCAGGATTGACTTCGCCTTCGACCTGACAAAGTGTGCGTCGAAGAAGTTTCTCAAAGAAATGGTGAATGCCTTCCTCAACGCTCCGGAGGACGGGGACGGCGATGACGATGAGGACAAGGAGCCTTCAAAATACGTTAGACGGGTTTACGCGAAGGGCCACTACCGCGACGTTCTCATTTCCAGGATAGAAAGCCTAAAGAATCAGATCGCCGAAGACAAGATTGACAAAGAAGTCATCGAACGATGGGAAAAAGTCCTGAATCTTTTCAAACAGACTGGTTCGAAGAAATCTTTGGAAGAAATTGTGAGCACCGTCATTGACCAAAAAGGGAATGTATTGGTCGTGAATATCTCCGGCAAGAGCTCGATCAGCTTTCGGTCCGAAAACCTGCAAGCATTATTCATTAAAGTCATCCAGAACAAGATTGTCGAAAAAGGCAGGGTCCTCTACGAGAAGGGCGAGAATGCCAACTGCATGATCGTCATGGACGAGGCACATCGCTTCATTTCCCACCAGTCGGCCGATCCGCAGATCAAGACGCTAACCGACGAGATCATCGATGCGGTCCGGACCGTGAGAAAGCTCGGCATGGGCTACATGTTCATCACCCAGACGCTCGAATCGCTCGACCAAGAAATCAGGAAACAGATGCGTATTTTCGCGTTCGGATATGGCCTCACGAGTTGGTCAGAGTTCTCCAAAATTAAGGACATCGTTAACGATGATGCGGCGATCAAATTTTATAAATCATTCATAGACCCGATGAGTAATAAGAAGTATCCCTTCATGTTCTACGGGCCAATTTCTCCCCTTTCGTTTACTGGCTCGCCATTGTTCCTGGAAATGGATGGCGTGCTGACTGGTTTCTAGATTCGGCCCGCCTCAAACAAGCGCGTCGTAACTTGTGTGATGCAAACACTCAGGATCTAGCTACGCTTGGTTATGCAGGGTACACTCTCAGCATGAGCTGGTTCAACCGACCAAGCATCGCCGACCTATACCGCACGAACCTGGAACGCGCGAAGGAGGAAATCATGTCCGCGCCGGACCGGACCATTGCCGAGACGGACACGGAGGACTTGGTCGAGCACTACTACTCGAAATACAAACTGACGCCCGTCGTGATCGATGAGGCTCACCAGCAGGAAGCCGTATACAAGAAACGAATCCAAGTCGTGCCGGCTCATCAGCGCGAGGAGTTCTATCAGAGCGAGGGCGACACGAAGTTCGAGTTTGAAAGCATCAAACTGACGGTTCCCCTGATCCACAGCGACGAAGCGCCGCAGTACGCCCGGCTTGCCACCTCAACCCGATCTTTGAGCTGGTCGATGGACCAGTACACAGTGACGGCGGATGCCGTCACAATCGAGTTCGACCTCAAGGGATACGGGTTCGATCACAAGCAGCAGGCAAACCAGACGCTCGACGAGCACAAGAACCGTATCGGCCAGTGGATCACGTGGGTAAACGCCGACATCGCGAAAGAGAATCCCGCGTTCAAAGCTCAGCTCACCGCCTATGTGAACGAGCGTAAGGTGAAGCTAGAAAAAGACAAGGAGTTCATTGCCGATCTCAACCGGAAATCGAATACGCCGATCAAGATCGAGGACAACGAGATCACGCGGAAGATCGTGCTGAACAAGGCCCCGCTTGTGAAGAAAGTCGCACCCCGGCCAGCGGCCCCGCCCGAACTCGAATTGGATGAGGAACTCGTCCTCGAGATCATTGCCTTCGTCGATAATCAGGGACGACAATTCGAGCGGACACCACACAGCTTTGCCGACCACGACGAGACAATGCTCAGGAACACTTTGCTCGTGAATCTGAACGCCATTTTCTCGGGAAGAGCGACCGGGGAAAGTTTCAGCAACAAGGGCAAGACAGACATCTATCTCAACGTCGAAAAGGGGAACATCCTCGTCTTCGAGTGCAAGTTCTGGGGCGGACAGGCCCTCTATCACGAGACGATCGACCAGCTCCTCGGGTATCTCACGTGGCGGCACAATTTCGGCGTCATGGTGACCTTCGTGAAGAAAAAGAACTTCAGCGCGATCGTGCAAACCGTTCCCGACGTTATCACCTCGCACCCGAGTTACGTGAACGGCCTCCGCAAGGCGAGCGACACGCATTTCGTCTCGAATCACCGCTTGCCGCAAGATCCGGGGAAGACCGTGGAAACCCATCATCTGTTCTACAACTTATATTCGGAATAGCGGCGATGCCCGGCTGCCTTCGCATTCTCGTTTCGCCCCACTAACTGTTGAGCGACTCGGAAACTCGTTATCCACAGCCTTTCCCGGACCAGAATGCTACGATGAAGGCAAAAGATGTTGCGATTACCACCGCTTCGCAGGGTAAGGATTGCAACTCTCATTGCCAAGAATGCAATGGTGGGCGCGTTGATCGCGTCCTTTATTTTCTCGCCCGTAGCATCCGCCCTCGCGCAAAGTTCTACAGCTTCGGCGACCCCAAGCGCTACCATTCCAACTCCATCGACGAGCAGCACGTCCGCGCCAAGCTCGGGCACGCAGCCAACCGCCCAAACTCCCGCCCCGACCGCCGCTCCGCAAACCAGCAGTCCGACACCCGCCCCTGCTGCGGCTCCGCCTGCCCAGCCCGCGAGCCCTTCCGCCCCGAGCACCCAAGGACAAGTCGGCCCCTTCACGCAGCAAGTGCTCCCCGACACATTCAATCCTGATCTCGTAAAAATCGACAAGAACACGGGGGCGCTCAGCTTGACCTATCCCATTACGGTGCCGCCCGGCAGGAACGGCCTCCAGCCCGACGTGAGTTTGCAATACAGCAGCCAGGATACGAAGTTGAACAGCATTTTCGGCGAGGGCTGGTCGAGTAAAATCCCGTACATCGAGCGCCTCAACAAGATGGGCGTCGATAAACTCTACAGCACAAGCACTCCAAACTACTTTATCTCTTCGCTCGACGGCGAACTTGCCACCTCGACCCCAAGCTCTACCTATGTTGCCCGGACCGAAAACGGTGCGTTCAACAAATACACCTTCTTGAACAACAGCTGGACGATGACCGACAAGAATGGGACGACCTACACCTTCGGTTCGAGCACGCAGAGCCAGATGAACGACCCCAACAATACCGGAAACGTCTACCGCTGGATGCTCGAACAGGTGAAGGACACGAACAATAACGTCGTAAGCTACAACTACTTCAAGGATTCCGGCCAGATCTATCCCTCAAGCACCACGTATACGAACACTCCTACCTCGACCGGGATCTTCGAAGTCGATTTTTTGCGAGGAACGCGGCAGGACAACGCGTCGTCCGCGTACCCTGGCTTCTTCGTGAGCTCCCAGTACGTCGTGAACGAAATCGACGCCCGGGTGAACGGCTCCCTGACCCACAAGTACGCCCTCGCCTATACGCCAGGAGCGAACGGTTCGACGACGCTCCTCAATACGATCACGGAAACCGGATGGAACGCGTCGGGGACGGCGGTGACCCTGCCCGCGGTCACCTTCACTTATAAGGTGCAGACGCCCGGCTGGACGTCGAGCTCGACGTGGAACCCGCCGGTAAGTTTCGTAGACGCCTCGGCAACCGTCGACCAAGGCGTGAGGATCATGGACGTGCTTGGGCGCAACCTGCCTGATTTGATCAAGGGCTTCACTTCTAACGGGACCACGACCTACGCCGCGTATCTCAACAACGGTGCCGGATGGTCGGCGAGTTCAACCTGGTATCCGCCCACCGCTTTTTCTTCAGGCACGGACACCGGCGCGCGGGTCGCCGGCCTGAGCGGCGACAGCTTGCCCGACATCCTGCAGGCCGTGAGCTCGACGCCCGCCGCCCAACTCGAGCTGTCCGACGGGTCCGTGAAGGCGCTCTACCACTTCAACAACCAAGACCTCACCGACAGCTCGGGGAACGGCAGGAACGGCACGCAGGGAGGGACTCCCGTCACCTTTACGCCCGGGGCTCGACTTGGCCCCTATGCCATGGCGACGAACGGCGGCAACGGCTCGTTCAACTCAGTCTCGAGCACGATGGACCTCTCGGGAGATTTTTCGATCGGGTTTTGGCTCTACCCCCAGGCGTCGCTCAACGGCAGCTATTTCATCTACAAGAACACTCCCGGCACCAACAACAACACCGGCATTTCGTACGGGGTGAGTTGTACGAGCGGGAACTTGGAGTTCGTGCATAACGGCGTCTGCGACAACAACTTCGCGTACACCCTTGCCACCAGCACGTGGTACTGGATCCTCGTCGAGCGGCACGGCTCGAGCCAGGACTTTTATGTGAACGACATCCTGAAGAACAACGTGACCGACGCCACGAGTTCTAATATCGGGTCGAACACCTATTTCGACGGCGAGGCGGGCGGCACGGGGAAGGGGAACTTCGTGATGGACGAGACGTTCTTTACGAATGCCGCGATATCGACGAGCACCCGCGACCTCTTATACGCCTCCGGCACCGGGGCCGAGATTTGTGTGACGTCCGGATGCGCGAACAGCACGAGCAGCATTGCTTCGTCCACGTTCGCCTGGACGAATAACGGCCACGGCTGGGCAACAAGCACCGTCTGGAACCCGGTCGGCAATTTCGTCGACGCTTCAGGCAGCGACACCGGCCTCCGGATCGCGGATCTGAACGGCAAAGGCTTGCCCGACCTCATCCAAGGGAAGAACGTGACGAGCACCACGACCTACGCGGCGTACTTGAACGACGGTGCCGGGTGGTCGGCGAACGACCCGTCGTGGTATCCGCCCCTCACGTTCGTGAGCAGTACCGTGAATACCGGCGTCGTGCTCGTGGATATTAACGGCGACGGCTTGCCCGATATCGTCCAGGCAAAAAGTGGTGCCTATAACGTGTATATCAACAACGGCCACGGTTGGACGTTTGATCCCTCGTGGACCCTGCCGCCGCTTCCCTTCATCGACCCTTCGGGCCAGGACGACGGAGTCCGGATTCTCGACCTGAACGGCGACGGCTTACCCGACATCGTTCAGGGTGCGCCGGGGAACCATGTGGCCTATCTCAATACCGGACACGGCTGGGCAACGAGTACCGTTTGGGCTCCTCCGGCGGATTTCATAGGCTCTCCCGGCGTTGACGTGGGACTCCGGATCATGGACGTGAACGGCAAAGGCTTACCCGATCTCATCAAGGGAATGGGGACGACCTATGCGGCCTACATCAACAACGGCAAGTACCGGGCGAACATCCTGACCGGCGTCACGTACGCCCAGGGCGGTAGCTCGTCGATCGATTACCAATCGGCCACGCCGAACATCAGCAGCGGGGCGACGCTCAATAAGGAGCCGTATCCCGTCTATGCGGTCACGAGCATCACGAACAACGACGGATCGAATGACGTTTCTTCCTCGACCTACTCGTATTCCGGCGGGACGTATTACTATGGCAGCCCCTTCGACACGCGGTTCGCCGGGTTTGCGACCGTGAGCTCGACCGACTCCATGGGCAACGTGACGGTGACGCACTACCACACCGCGAACGGTACCGACTCCTCGCACGGCGAATACAACGACAATTATTGGAAGATCGGGGAACCCTACCGGATCGAGCAATACGACAACGCGGGAAACATTTTCAAAAAGACCATCAACCGGTGGGACAGCTTTGCTCTTGGCGGAAACGCCGGTTTCGTGAAGCTCGCATCATCGACCGAAATGGACTACGACGGTCTCGGGACGCACAAGGACCTCGCGGAGGCCTACACCTACGACAATACGACGGGCAACATGACGCAGAAAGTGCAATATGGGCAGGTGAACGCGAACGACGACGGCACGTTCACGGACACCGGCACCGACGACTTCACGACCGCCATCTCCTATGCGACGTCGACGACCGGCGTTATCGGGAAGCCCTACGACGTGACCGTCACCGATCACGGCAGCAACAAGGTGAAAGAAGCCCGCTCCTATTATGACAACCTTGCGCTCGGCAACGTGAACGTGGGCAACCTCACGAAGGAGGAGGATTGGAAGACGGGCACGACTTACGTGAACGTCCAGAACACCTACAACTCCTACGGCTTGGTCACGCAGCACCTCGACGAGCGCGGCAAAGCGACCAATATTACCTACGACAGCAACTATCTCTATCCCGCAACATCGACGAATCCATTATCCCAATCGACCGGCTATCTCTACGACTACAGCTTGGGGAAGACGACGCGGACGACCGATCCGAACGGCAACATGCTACAAACGGTTTACGACGGCTTGGGCCGACCGCTTACGGTCACAGCTCCCGACCCGTCGAATTCCGGTTCGCAAGCGACGAGCACCGCCTTTCTATATACCGATACCGCGAATGCGGTCGCCGTACACGAGACGGATTATCTCTCCGCCACGACGACCCTCGACGCGTACACCTACTACGACGGCCTGAACCGCCCGATCCAGACGAGGAAGTCGGCTGAGGACTCGAACAATTACAAAGTAAGCGACCGGGCGTACAACACAATCGATGTCTTACAGAAGGAATCCCTGCCATACATCGCGACTGGCACTGCAAAGACGTCAGCCACGACGACCGCAACGCTTTTCACGAACTACACCTACGACGCCCTGAAGCGGGTGCTCACGATTGGGAACGCCGTGGGCACAACGACCGTGGCTTACGCGAACTGGAAAGTGACGACGACCGATGCCAACGGAAAGAAGAAAGATGCGATCAAGGACGCTTACGGCGATCTCGTCGAGGTCGACGAGCACAATGGCACGAGCACCTATACGACGACGTATACCTACGACGGATTGAAAGACCTCACGAACATCACGGATGCCTTGGGCAACGTCCGCAATTTCACCTATGACGGATTGGCACGGCGGCTCACGGCGCAAGATCTCCATCCCTCAACCTCGACGACCTATGGGACATGGACCTACACGTATGACGACGCGAGCAATCTTACCCAGCAAGTCGATCCGAAGAACCAGACCGTAAATTACACGTATGACGACGTAAACCGGCAGCTCTCCGAGAATTACACGGGGCAAGCGGGTGGACCGCAGTTCACCTACACCTACGACACGTGCACGCAGGGCGTCGGCCATATCTGCATCGCGTCGTCGACTGATGCCGTGACGACGAGCACCTACAACGCCCTCGGCCAGCTGATTGGGGAAACGAAGACCATCGGCACGAGCACGTATACGACGAACTATATTTCTGACCGGCAGGGGAACAAGCTCACGGTCACGAACCCCGACAATTCGCAGGTCAAATACACTTACAATACCGCTGGTCTTGCGGAGACCGTGGCATACCAACCGAACGGTGGGAGTTCCGCGAACGTCATCACCAATTTCGACTACTCGCCGACGGATCAAGTCGCTTCGATCGCCTACGCGAACGGCGTGAACGCAACGAACACGTATGATGCGACGAAACTCTACCGCCTCACGCAAAAGCTCAGTACCTCGGCCGCGGGAAGCCAAACGCAGAACATCTCGTACACCTACGATGCGGTGGGGAACATCACGCAGATCAGCGACGCGTCGGTCTCGGGAGCCGCGAAGACCGTGACCTATACCTACGACGACCTCTCACGGCTCCTTACGGCCACGACTTCCAACGTTTCGACGACGCCAAGCTATGCGCAGACCTTCACCTATGACGCATTGGGCAACGTCCTTTCCGGTCCCGCAGGTACGTATACCTACGGCGGCACCGGCTATCCGAATCCCGATGCGGTGACGGCGATCACGCCACCGGCGAGCGCTTCCTCGGGGGTCGAGATATCCGACGGTTCCGTGCAGGGACTCTTCCACTTCGACGCCTCAGACCTCACGAACACCGTTACCTCAACGCGCAACGGCGTCCAGGGGGGCACTCCCTTCCTCTTCACGACCACCTCGACCAAGCTCGGCGCGGCCGCCGCGAACACGCAGAGCACCGGGAAATTCACCGCAAGCTCGACCATTCTCGACCTCTCCGGAGATTTCACCATCGGCTTCTGGATGAACCCGCAGGCGTCCCTCGCAAGCGGCGTATATTTCTTCCTCCGAAACACGGGAGGATCGAACAACAACACCGGAATCAGCTACGCCATATCATGCACGGCAGGGAACATCGAGTTCGTCCACAACGGCACGTGTGAGATCAACACCGCGCAGACCTTCAACACGAATACTTGGTATTGGATCCTTGCCGAACGGCAGGGGAGCCGCTTAGATTTCTACGTGAACGATTCTCTCGTCCAGTCCGTAACCGACAGCCTGACCGCGCAATCGAGCACCGTAGACGTTTGTTTCAACGAGGAATGCGGCGGGACGGGGCAGAAGAATTTCTTGGCTGACGAGTGGTTCTTCACGAAAGCGGCGATCAGCACCTCGACCCGAAATTCACTCTATGCTTCAGGAAGCGGCGCTGAGGTTTGCATCACGGCCGGATGCGGCGGGGGGAGCAGCGGTACGACGGTTTCCTCAACCTACGCGTATGACAACAACGGCAACCTCGTAAATTCTGCGAACGCCACGAACACCTGGAACTGGCGCAACCAGCTCACCCAATCGGTAACGGCGAGCGGGACTTCGTCCTTTGCCTATGACAATGCAAGCAATCGCGTGAAGCTCGTCGAAGGATCGAACACCACGCTCTTCCCGACCCAGGCATACAACGTGATGCAGGGGGGCGCGGCGACGACGACCAAGCACATCTTCGCAAACGGCATTCTCCTCGCCACCGTAACGGACGCATCGAGCACGTCAGCCACCCGCTATGTCCTCGACGATCATCTCGGCGGGTCAAACGTCGTGACCGATGCATCGGGCACCGTTGTTGAGACACTGGACTATTACCCCTATGGGCAAGCGAGGATGGATACACAGACCGCTCCCTATGGAGGGGAGAAGAGAAAATTCATAGGGCAGCAGTATGACGCCGCCACCCAATTGGACTATCTGAACGCACGGTACTACGACGGGTCGCGCGGGCAATTCCTTTCTGAAGATCCAATGTTTCTTACGTTGGGTAGTCCGAGCCAACTGATGCAATCATGGCGACAAAATCAACCTCTTCTTTTGGCCGATCCGCAATCACTGAACGCATATTCGTATTCAGAAGATAATCCCATCATTAAGAGCGACCCGACTGGAAGGTTCGCATTTATTCCTCTCTTCATCGCCATCGGTGTCGGAGCGGTCCTTCCGCAAAGCGCGGGTGGTGATATGGACAAAAATGGCAATCTAGTGCCGGTGGGAGGTATGAATAATGCTGAAATCTACGGGACAACTGCTTTGATTGCAGGTGGAGGCCAATTCCAATTGCTCAGCACGATGGCGAAGGCATTTACTTTTCGACAAATTGCAGTAGGGGTTATGACTGCCGTCGGTGTGGTCGACAGTTTAGAGAGTATTTACAACGCTTTTACGTTAAACGGAAGTCCAGACCAGGGATATCCGACCAATGCGTCTGATATAAAGAAAATAAAGGTCGTACCGCCGCAGCCTTTGGAATGGACGAGCGGAAGTCCGATTATCACATCGGCCCCTTCTAATGGAGGAGCTCAACAAGTTCAAGTTGGTAATCAAGGAGGCGGCGGAACCGGCAGTGGTGGTGGCTCCTCGGGAGGTAATCCAAGATATATATTCAGCGGGGGCAAGAATATCTACAATCAAACCCTTCAAGATGTGTTCCCGGGCTATAGTGGCAAGGTCGGATCACAATAAATCATATTTACAAACATGTCTCAACATTTGCTGGCATTGGTAGCTGTTATCGGTTCGTTCTACATATGGTGGACCAAGAAAGATGCCTTCAACCGTCGTATGCTTTGGATCTTCATAGCATTGGGCCTCGTGGATATCTGGGATTATATTTCAAATAATGTTTTGCATTTATCCGGCAGTGTTGGATTGATCAACAAATACGCAGTCGTGGTGGCATGGGCAATATGGGTGGTTGTCGTCTGTATATTGCTTCCTAAATACATCCGGAATCAAAAGAAGGTTGATGACGATCACCGCTCCTGAGGCAGTGCTAATCGGTGCGAATTTGTGACGAGCGCATTAGAATAGTTCTCGTGGCCGTTGAAAACATGCCGATCGCGCCGGTGGAGTTAGGTCTGATCCATTCCCCTTGGCAGGAAACCCAACATTAAATAAATAATTAAAGTTATGGACATCAAAGAAAAGAGAAAACATATATTGGAGCTTTGCTCCGAGAGCGAAGTCGGTTCGTGGGAGTTTTGGTCGGGCCAAGATAAGACAGAGGTTGAACGGGATCAAATTTTTCAAGCGATCATGAATCTCGTAAGGGAGAAGAAGATCTATCCGATCGAATATGCCACTATCGCAGATCGATCTTATAAGGAGGCGTCTCTCGATGCCGTTCGATTGAAGGATGAACTCAATCGGTCGATGAAATCCCACAATGTAGATCCTCGTAGTTTTTATTGGTTCTTAGCGACGGATGAAGGCAAAGACGAAGATTTGGATTTGCGGAAGCGGTGAAGAAGACGTATCACGATATCCTCCCGCCGCTTTTGCCATGAAGACTATTGAAACGTCCATCGAGCTGAGCTTCATCGTGGCGACTACAGGTTCAACCGCATTGAATTATCTGGCAAAAACTCTTCAACAATAAAAGTAATCATGATACTCCTCTTACAATTGTTTGAGATCGTAGCTTTTCTCGTCATTGCGATTCGCACCTTCAGTAAAATTACTAAGTTGCATATACGGGGAATGAAAATGCAACAAACGAGACTCGCATATTATGGGACAACAATCGGTCTTGTCGGAATGCTGATTGCGGGTACTATGTCGCGGAATATCAAGATGCAATATGGCTTTAGTGACAAGGCGCAATTAATTGAGGCCCTTCTCTTCCTGATTGGTTTTTGCATTGTCATAATAGGCCTACAATTTATATTGGCTTCTTACAAAACAGAAGGAGAAACTCCTCGTTGGATCAAAAGCATTTCAAATTTTGGGAAGTAGGCATCGTATCTCCCCATTCCGCCAATACAACTTCAGCCCTCCGGCTGAAACCGTAAATCGATTTACCGGCGGTGGTCTAAACTATCCATGAATACCCCAATCCCCGACAAAAGCAGCACTTTCTTCTTGTGGCGTCCAACGCTACTCTCGGTTCCTGAAATCGCCTAGGTTTTTATCCACAAGCATCACTCTAGAGGTTGTGGTGTCAAATGTTATGCTTAAAGCAATAATACCCAACTGATGAAAAACAGCCTTCTCGTCTCATTGGTTATCCTCGCTTCATTCTTCCTTGGGCATTCCCTGTCGTACCCGACACCGCAATCCTTTGCCCAGAGCGTTTGCACGTCCACCGTCCAAGTCCTTGCGACGACGACGGCGTCCGTCGTACACACGTTCTGTTCGAATTCGCGAGTGACGGCGTCCATCGGAAATTTCAAATTCACCCTCATGCCTTCTTCGACCCCCGCCGACCCGAACGCCTATCGTCTTGGATGTGATTCATCGACGCCGTACACCTGTGACGCCATAAATTCCACCGATACGAACAACGTCGGGTTTACAAACCTGCGGTGCTGGCAGCCGTAAGGGATAAGAGTACTGAACGGTCCCTACGGTCGCTTGAGCCGTTTCTCCATCGCGATGCGGACCTTACCGAATTGCGCCCAATCGTCCGCCTCACTCGAACTGAGGGGGTCGAGCAATACGTTGTTGATTTCCATCTGAACTTCCTGGGTGAGTCCGAGCATCTCTTTGATGTCTCGCGGCTTGAAGATGCCGGCTTGGTCCAGTGCTTCGAGATGCCGGGTGATGAAATGGAACGAGCGATTGAGCAGGAAAATCCGCCGATAGACGTTCACTCTCTCTCCGCTGGTAAGATTGGGATCAGCCAAGGTGCCTCCTTATCAGGTGCTTCGGTTAGGGCCGTGCTCGGCGTCACAAGCACCGGGCGCGTCCCGTGTTTGGGTCATTTGTCCTCGATCACGATTCGATTGAGGACGCTTCGCGGCACGAGATAGAACTCGTATCCGCCGTCCGACTTCGACACGATGAGAAACCCTCCCATGAGAAAACGACTCGACTCGCTCCGCACGTAGACTATCTGGAGAGCCGCCTTCGAAAAGAACGGCCCCGGCTTTTCGAGCCCTCGGTATTGCAGATCGACGATGCGCCCGGGAAACGGGGAAGGCGGACGCACGTTTGGCACGCCGATCAGTTTCTCGTCGTCGGGGTCCGAGGAACGCAGGAATACAATTTCCTCTTGGATTTGCAGTGATGCTGCACCGGACGGTTCGATCAAGTCGTACAAAAGCAGCGTGAGGGTTCCCATCTCGTCTTGGTCTTTGAGGATTTTGGCGACCAACGGGACTCGCTGCGCCCAGCTTTCGAGGAGGGCGCTGCTCTTCGGGTCCACGGGTTTTCCCCTCGCAACCTGGACGGTTTCCCCGAAGGTGATGCTGACTTGGTACGCCCCATCAGGAGTGTTCAAATAGACCTTGTCGGAGAGCACCCTGGGAAGTGCCACCCCATTCAGCTTGTAATGCCCTTCGCCGCCGTCGAGACTGAGCTTACGGAGCGCGCCGACCGACGGTTCGTGACTGGAAGTTTGCGCGGGGCTCAAGTCTCGGGAGGGGTTTCGCCCTCCGACGAAGACGACCGCCTTGTCCTTAATATCGATCGTGATCTGGTCGAATTCTCGGAGAATATCGAGGCCCAAGACGCCGGCAATGTCTTCCCGGTAAGCGGAAAAGGCTTGCGAGAGGTCCATGACGACGACCTTGCGTTTCTCCCATTTCAGACTGCCGACCTGCAGCGAGACTTCCTTCTCGGCGGCGTCTCCGATGAACCTGCCGCCGGATGCCGCTCGGGTCGGCGTCAGTTCTTTCGGATCGAGGCCCACGACTTCCGGCCGGAGCACCGTGTAAGGAGAACCCGTGTCGAGAATAAGGAGCGCGGGCTTCTGGTTGACCTGAACGTGAAGCAGGATCGAGTCTCGACCGTGGGCGTACTCGAAAGGAACTTGCTCGGAAATCCCAGCTGCCGCAGCGGGGCTTGCCTTTGCACTCACGAGCGAAAGGGCCAATGCGCAAACCCGCAAAACCCTGTCTGCCTTTCCCGGCATCACAGCTAATTCCGCGCCCAGCGCCTATAGGGTAGTCTCCCTATAAATAGCCTCCCTATAAGCGGTGGACTGAGCGGAGAGCATACACGGACAATTCCGGGAATGCAAGAGGCCCAGAAAAAACTTGGAAAGAGAATTGCGGAATTACGCAAAAAACGAGGCTTTTCCCAGGAGGAATTCGCCCACGAATGCGGATTCCATCGCAGTTACATGGGAGCCGTGGAACGGGGCGAGAAAAACATCACGATTCAGAAGGTGGAACAGATCGCAAAAGCCCTGAATGCGTCCCTTTCCGAATTGTTCAAAGGCGTTTGAGAGGAAGCGGGTAATTCGAGATCAAGAGTTCCTGGTACCGCTTGCCCGCCTTCCGTTGCGAGCTGTACGTCATTTCGAGCGTCTTGATGGTGAAGCTCCCGAAGATCCGCCGGATTTCCGCCGCGTCGTTCAGCGACAGCAGAAACCGCCCTTTGAGTTTCGACAAGCGCTCCGCCAACGCGACGTAGTCCTTCTCCTCAAAGTTGAATTTGTAATACAGGCGGTTGAAGTACGGCGGGTCAAGATAGAAGAATGTGAACGGTCGGTCGTACTTCCTCAAGACATCCTGATACGGCAGGCATTCAAGCTGGACGTGCAGCAGCCGTTCGTGGGTTTTGCGGAGCAGTTCCGGGAGTGCTTCTGGGTTGTAATTCGATCCGTCCTGCACGGAAGCGGCGAAGTTCCTGCGGACAATCAGGCCTCCGTAGCAGTTCTTCTGGAGGAAAAAGAAGCGTGCCGCGCGCTGGATGTCCGTGAGCGTTTCGGGTGCCGTCTTCTCGAAGAGGTCGAACCACCGGCGGCTCACGACGCAGAACCGGAGATATCGCACGAGCTCCTCGTGATGCGATTGGCAGATGCGAAGAAAATTGAAAATGTCCTCGCTCAAATCGTTGAGGAGTTCCACTTTGGACGGCTCTTTGTGAAAGAACACCTGGGCGCCCCCGCAGAAGGGCTCGCAGTAACAGACGTGCTCCGGGATCAAGGAGATGATCGTGCTCGCGACGCGGTTCTTGCCGCCGAGATAGGCTAACGGTCCAACCATGATGAAAAGAAAAATTTATAGAGTGGGGATTCGACTTGCATGGGGAGGCCACGGAAGACAGCGAAAGTCCTTTTGTCGGCCCCTTCAAATGGCCTGGCGGCCGCTTATTTCGGCTATGCGTCAGCGAAGGGACCGGCGAAAGAACTCTGCTCCTTCGGCACCGTCGTCACGCGACAGTGCTATTGAAATGCCGTGCCGGGCGAAATAGGTCAGGGCCAGGGATACGGCGTCAAAAATGGACAGCCGAGCGTATTCCGTCTGCCACATCTTCCGGTGGGGCGGCAGCTTCCAGGCGAGTTCGGGAAATGACGCAGCAAGCGCGGAAGCGATCTCGTGTCGCGTTCGAAAACCCTGGCGCTCGAAGAACGTCTTCGCCGCCCTCTCGCTCACGATTGCGACGGGGAGCGAGGCGCGGCGTGCTTCACCGCGAACCGCCTGCACCGTGCGCCGCACGCTAACCGAGTTGCGCTTGCTGTTCGTGGCGATTCTGAGCATCACTACGACGGACGGCTGGAAAAGGGCCAACAAATCGGCGATGCAACGAGCGTTTCCTATATATCCCTTCTCTCCTTTGAGGCCCCAATCGACAAGTCGCAGCGGCGTTTCGAAGACGGCGTAACCCGACTCGCCCGACTTCACGTCCACCGCTACGATCCTCGTTATCTGCGCGTCCTTCATCGATGAGAGCTGCGTCGGCGTTGATTCAGCCACGTGAGCTTCTGTGCGACTTCTCCCGCCCGGAGACCTCCTTCCGTGTGTTGCAGGCGGCCCTCAAGTTCGACGAGCCGATGCTTCACGGCCACTTGAACGGTCTCGTGAAGACCGGCGAAGAGCTCGGAAACGGGCGTGTCGAAAACGACTTCGTAGGCCAACGCGATCAGGAGCGGCGGCAATCGACTCGATCGCTCGTGGCGCGATACGGCGGCTTTGCTCGGATAACCGAGCAGCTGCGCGAGCTCGCGTTGGCTGAGGCCAGCTCGCTTGCGATGCGTGCGTATGTAGTTTCCCAAATACCCGCCCATCCGTAATTTGGTAAGAGCAATGACGATGCGACCTTTCCATCCAGAATAACAAGGGAAGGCAACGCGTCACGGCGCAAGAAATTGCCTGGCGGGCAACTTTGAACCGCGTCGTGCCATAGGTATCCACAGAGGGAGCGTCGCGCTCTCAGCGATTCCGCGGCTAAGAAACGACTCACTTTGGGGATAATCGGTCAATCGCTTGGGAACTTCCGGAGAAAGTTTGCGGGGTGGCAACAAATGCCGCCTTTCGTGGAGCGGGGGAAGGCTTCAAGATTCTTTAATGCTTTCCGAGAGCCACCCACGACAGAAGGAACACCTCCGAGAATCGCAATCCAAGAAGGCCGAGCCGAGACCGAGACCCAATAGATCGATAGGAGGGCACGTGATGCACCAACTCGACCTTGAGACGCGGGTTTTGGCGGAGCTACTTCTCGATATCTACGAATTCAATCAGAAACGGAAGTCCAAGGTTACTGTCCCGCCCGACTCGACTTGACGGGGTCTCTCCCAGACCTAATATTTGAGCAAAGGTCGAAAAATCAAATCCACTTAACTCAATCCAACATGAAAGGAGTCATTTACTGCCGAGTTTCTTCTAAGGAGCAGGTGGAAGGTACGAGCTTAGAGTCACAGGAACAGGCCTGCCAAGAGTACGCAGATCGGAATCAAATCGCAGTCCTCAGGATATTTGTCGAAAAGGGTGAGTCAGCCAAATTTGCTGACCGAACACAACTCCTGGAACTCATGGAGTTTTGTCGGGATCGGCGGAATGATGTTGAGAGGTTGCTCGTATGGAAGGTGGACAGGCTTGCCCGCAACGTGGGCGATCACTTCAACATCAAGGCGGCTTTGTTGAAGCAGGGCGTGCAGGTCGTTTCCGTCACCGAGCCGATCGATGCGAACCCAGAAGGCAAGCTGCTCGAGACGATCCTTGCTGGATTCGCTCAATTCGACAACGACCTCCGTGCCGCCCGAACAGTCCAAGGAATGCGCCGAAAGATTCACGAAGGCATTTTTCCCTGGAAGCCACCCTTGGGGTACCGCGGCGTCAACCAGCCGGGTAACAAGAAAACGCTGCCGGACGAACCCGATCAACCAACGTTCGGGCTGCTTCAAAAAACGTGGCAAGAGTATGCAACCGGCGCATATACGAAGTCGGAGATACTTCGTCTTCTCGCAACGCGCGGAGTGAGAACAAGAAAGGGAGCTCTGATCGTGAAGCAGACTCTGCACGACATGCTGTGCGATCCGTTCTATGCAGGCATCATCCGAGATCCTTGGTCGGGCGAGGATCGCTTGGGACAGCACACTCCCCTGGTAGGCGAGGAGACCTTCGCCAAAATCCAGGAAGTCATAAATCGCCGCAATCGCTCAGTACGTCACCAGCGGCTCCGACCGGAGTTCCCCCTGAGAGCCTTCGCCCGTTGCGCCAATTGTGAGCATTACCTGACGGGAGCGTTTTCGCGTGGACGCTCGAAATACTATCCTTACTATCGATGCTTCAGTGCTTCCTGCGAAAATCCTACCAACCGCAACCCAGGCGAGATTCATGCGGAGTTCACGAACTTTCTAGTCTCGGTCACGCCGGACCGCAATGCCGTTCAGCGAATTCGGGATGCGGTTGCAATAGCATCAGAGGAGAGGGCCGAAAGCCGGAACACGCTTCGCGAAAAACAGAAACTCGAAATGCATCGCCTGCAACAGCAGGAACGCCAACTGATCCAGATGAGAATGGATCAATTTGTTACAAACGCCGAGTTCCTGTCCCAAAAATTAATGTTGGCGAACCGCATGAGGGAACTGCAGACGAGCAAATTCTCGGATCGAGCCGACGCAAATGTCCAAGATCAGCTCGATGAGATTTGCGAGCCGCTGACAAGACTGAATGCTACGTGGGAAGAAATCTCGCCCGCTCTCAAGCAGCGGTTCCAACGATTGATTCTCCCCGCGGGTTTTGCCGCCGGCAGAATTGGAACCGCCCAGACGGGCTGTCTCTTCTCGACTTTTCGTCGTTCTGACGACTTGAAGTCTGCCGTGGTGGCCTCCAAGGGACAGTTTTGGAATCCATTGGTTGAAGACATTCGAGCATTCGCTGCGCTGTTCTTGGAGAAACGGGATCAGGAACGGGCTGTATAGCAGGGTCTTTTAAGACGTTTCCTCATCCCACAAATTCATCCCGCTGATGACAAGGCGGGAGAGTTTGCCTTCTGCGCAAGATTTGACAGAATTGCGCCGTTACTTAAAGTGAGGGTATCTGCTGGCTTGAGCATGCGTTATGGGTTGCAGACTCGCCATAGCGAATGAACACGAAAACAATTTATAGAACATCTTCGCAGACAGAAGCATGCTCAAAACTATCTGGCTAAAATTTATTCATCTGCCGCATTGGGCGAAGGTTATCATTGTCGGATTCGTTTTGTTCTTGCTTGTATGGCACATTTTATTTCTTAGCCAAATAATTTTTCCATATGACACTTATAACAAACCCTACAGTTGTGCGACATTCGATGTCGAAACTCCCTGCTCGCTTTTTGAATGGTATCTTAATACCGCTTTCCTGGCACCATTCTGGCTAACGCTCATCCCCGTCTCGATTGCTTTTCAGCCTGCGCCTCTTCTTGTTGATACCCATTTAAATTTTTCGGGGGTGCTTACCGATGTCATCGTCGTCTCATATCTCTGCGCCGCATTATTCGTCATGTTCTGGCCGCTCCTTACCGGATTAGGAAAAAAGAAATTTCGCAATGCTGCAATTATTACACTACTCGCCATAGCATTTACGATCGCCCGCGGAGTTTATACAACCACCTGCCCCGGAATGGATCCTTTTACGACCGTACATCTTTCAAGAAGCGATACTCCGAGCGGCCCGATGGATGATAGCTACAACAAAGATAAAAACCACGTTTTCTTCAATTGCCAAATAATTCCCGGCGCTGACCCCAAGACCTTCGAGCGCATTTATTTCCCATGGGCAAAGGACGCATATTCTGTTTTTTATGAAAACAACAATCTTCACGTTGACCCGAACACCTTCGTCCTATTCAGGGACAAAAGGAAAGATAACCCCATCATGATCTATAAGCCGTCAGAAGGAATCGCGCGTGGAGGCGATACGGTCTTTGCAGGAGGTCAAGCAGTCGCTGGCGTCGATATAAAAACGTTTGAGTTTTTGGACAGCGCGTACTTCAAAGACAGGAATCATGTTTACTGGTTTGCTGATCCAATCAATGGGGCGGATCCTTCAACTTTTCAGATGATTTACGGTCAAAAAACCTATGATGCCCAAGATAAAAATCATAGGTACTTCGGCGGCGAAATTGTTCAATAAATGACATTGAAAAAAAGCGGACAGAAAGTTGCCCGCGAAGCAACAGCCGTGGCCTCCAAGGAACAGTTTTGGAATCCATTGGTTGAAGATATTCGAGCATTTGCTGCCCTGTTTCTGGAGAAACGGGATCAGGAACGGGCTGAATAGCAAGATTCCCTTGATGACGGGGAGAAAAGATTAATCTGCCATAACCTTTTCGGAAGGTGGGCACAGTTGTGCCTGCCGGGCAACATCTCCCACCTTTCTTTTCCTCGCCCACGCATTAGGCTGAACAGGGGCCCGGACAAACCGGGCCCCTGATTCTTTTTCTTTGCCCTGTGACAGCCGGGCTGTTACCGGTTTCGTCATGGCCCCCTCGAAAATCAAGCCAAGATGATCAACTTCTTCGAACAACTCGTTGCAGCGACGTGGAACCGCCTTCGCGGGCGGGGAGGCGAAGCGCGGCAAGAGCGCGGAAGCCTCGATCTTGGATTTCGGATCGTGGACGGCCGTACCGGGCGCTCGCACGTCACGCTTGGCAATGCGCGGCGCGCCATGCACGTCGCGATCCTGGGTAAGACCGGTACGGGCAAGAGTTCGCTCATGCGGTACATGATCCAACAGGACGTCGCCGCCAATCGCGGCCTTCTGTGCCTGGACCTTCACGGGGAACTCACCCCGTTCGTCCTGCGGACGATCAATGCCCGCGAGCGCCGTGAGCGCCGCCACCTGAGCGACCGGCTGGTACTCGTCGCGCCTGCAGACCGGGAGATGTCGGTCGGTCTCAATCCTTTGGAACATGCGGACGACTTCGTGCGCGTGACCGAGTTCTCCCAAATTCTCCGGCAGCGTTGGTCGCTCGACCACTTCGGGGCGCGCACGGACGAACTCTTGAGGAACGCTCTCTACGTCCTCGCCGCAAACGGCCTTACGCTCATCGAACTCGCACCACTCCTCACCCATGCCGGCTTTCGCGCGGCGTGCATGAAGAACGTGCCGAACGCCGAGGTCCGGCAGTACTTCGAACTCCGCTTCGACGCGGTGAGCGAGCCGATGCGGGCCGTCATGCGGGAGCCGATCCTCAACAAGACCTCGGCCTTCACCGCCGCCCCTCCCTTCCGGCACATCGTGGGGCAGGAACGTTCAACCTTCTCGCTCCGCGAGGCGATGGACGAGGGCCACTGGATCATCGTGAATTTGGAGAAAGGCCGTCTCGGAGAACATGCGCTCACGCTCGGAAGTCTCATCCTCACGATGCTCAAGAACGCCTTGTTCGCCCGCGAGAAGCGGTCGCTCTTCACCGTCTACTGTGACGAGATACAGAACTTCGTGGCGCAGGAGAGCGGCATCGAAACCATGCTCTCGGAGGCGCGTAAGTTCGGCGTCGCCTTCGTCGCCGCAAACCAATTCCTCGACCAGTATTCGGCGGAAACTCGTGCCGCGATCCTCTCGGTCGGCACCCACGTCTTCTTCCAGCTTTCGAGTGCGGACGCGGGCCAGGTCGCGCAGGCGCTCGACGGGGGAAGGCCTCTCGCTGAGCGGCTGAAGAATCTGCAAGCGAGACACGCCGTCGTAAAGAGTTCCTCCGACCGCTGGGCGGAAATCGTGGTACCCACGGTCGAGGAACCAAAGGTCGATTACACGGATTTGCTCAACCGGACACGGTACACGCGAGGCCGGGTACGCGCCCACGTCGAGCGCGACATCGCAAAACGCCACGCCGCCTTTGCCCGCAGTTCCGACGAGGTGCTCGATGCCTGGGAATGACCGTGCTGGACTCATCGTGCAGCCGCGAGATCGGCGCTTCTTCGAAGAGCTCGGAGTCATGCGGGTGATCGACCGAGAGCAAGCCAAGATCGTCGCCGGGTTCGGCTCCACGACGAGGGTGAACACCCGACTCCTCGCGCTCACGCGTGCCGGTCTCCTGCGGCGTTTCTTTCTCGGCGTGGGGACGGGCGAGAGCGGGGGCAGTCGGAAGGCGCTCTATGCACTTTCGGAGAAGAGTGCGCGCCTCGTCGGCGTGCCGCATCGCGGACCGCGCCGGAAGCTCGACGAGACATTGGTTGCCGATTTCTTCGTGGAACACCAGTTGGCGGTGAACGAGATCTACTGCGCGTTGAAATACCGCGAGATGCCGCTCGCGGGCGTCGCCTTTCGCCTCTGGATTGCCTTCCATGAACCGGTCTCGCAAGCCATCCGCTTGATTCCAGACGGGTACGTGGAGCTCGATACGCCGTCGGGAATCCTCGCGTCATTTCTCGAAGTCGATCTCGGTCACGAGCGGGGACCGATCTGGAAGGAGAAGGTCAAGAACTATCTCCAGTTGGCGCTCTCCCGCGACTTCGAGCGCCGTTTCGGACAGAGCCGCTTCCGGGTCTTGGTCATCGCGAACTCAGACCGCCGCATGCACTCGCTGCGGAAGACTGTCGCGGCGGCGACGCAAAAGGTCTTCTGGTTTGCAAATCTCGCAGCCGTTCGGGACAAGGGGATTCTCGCGCCGTGGTTCCGACCTGCGGGCGACCTGCCCAAGCCGTTTATCGAGGAACGCCCATGAAATATTGCTACGAATGCGAACGAATCACCGCGGGTGAGCCGCTCTTCTGCAACTTCTGCGGAAGAAGTTACGACGTCAAGTTGTGCCCCGGAAAACACGCGAACCCGCGCACCGCCGAGGTTTGCTCGACCTGCGGCAGCCGGGAGCTCTCGACACCAGGGCCGAAGGTTTCTTTCGTCTGGCGGATCGTCGAATTCTTCGCCCGTGTGATGCTGGGTCTCCTCATGGCCTACGTGCTCTTGGCCATCCTCTACGTACTGCTTGCGGTGCCCACGACTAGGGATGCCTTGATCGCACTGGGAATCCTCTTGGCTGTCCTCTGGTTCATTTGGGAGATGCTGCCTAACTGGCTACGACGGTTGATTCGGTGGTCGTTGGGGAAGAGAGGACGGCGCGATGATCGGTAACGATGGGGTGGGGAGCGGATGCCGTGCGGAAGAGCGTAAGTCACGTTTCGCGACCGGCGGCAACCGCAGGCATGGGTTGGCCTTTTCTCGATTTCGCCTAGGGCAGTGCTGCCCGCAGCATTGCCCGGGGGTAAGAGGTGCGTCATGAGCACCGCACCGGACCTTTTGGGAGAACCGCTCACGATCGTCGAGGTGGCCCGTTTGCTCGGCTGTTCGGTCTGGACGGTGCGGCAACGGCATGTGCCGTCCGGTTTGCCGTACTTCCGAACTTCGAAGACAGGCAAGCTCATTTTCTACCGCCGTCAAGTGGTCCGCTGGATCCTCGAAACGCAAGGGCGTGAGGTCGGTACGCTCGGATGACTTCGCGCAGAGTTGCCCCGCTGGCAACATCTCCCACCTTTGCAGCGGCAACCAGAGCTATACACTCAAGATCAACGCTTCGATTTCTATGTGCTCGAAGCGTCCCTACACCGAGAGGCCCTTCTGCCAAATCCACGGCGGAAGGCCCTCGGGAGCTCATTCACAACACACCATAACGGATGGGAAAGGGTAGAAGCATGCCTTTTCACATCCTTCTTTTTCCCACAAGACCCCCTCAGATCCTGACCCGGCGCTTCGTCACGTGAGCGTGATGGCCACGGAGTTGTTACCGATTCAGACGGAGTGTCCCCAACAATGGAAATGGAGCTGAGGTTCGCCAATCAATCGAAAGGAGGATGCGCGTGAGTTTGTATAAACGGGGCGGCGTCTTCTGGAGCTACGTCTTTGTGGACGGGGTTCGCCATGCCCGGTCCACGAACACCGGCAACCGCCGCCGGGCCGAACAGATCGACCAGACACACAAGGAAGAGTTGCTGCTCAAGGGCGCGCAGTTCTCCGAACTCAAGCCCGCCATGAAGTTCGCCGAACTCGCCGGAAGATTCCTCGGCGAAGGAACGCCCAAAGCCTGGCATCGCGACCGGCTCAAAGTGCTCTTGCCGTATTTCTCGAACTTCGAGATCGGCAGGATCACCAAAGGCACGATTCGGCAGTACCGCCAAAAGCGGCATTCCGAAAAGCAACTCACCGAAACCACGGTGAATCGCGACATCGAATGCCTGCGGCATCTGCTCTACTGGGCGGTCGATGAAGGAATCCTTCCTGGAAACCCCATCGCCCGCATTCGGCTCGAGCGCGAGCGCCGCACCAAAAGGCCGGTGCTGAGCCTCACGGAAGAAGCACTGCTCGTGAAGCACGCCGCACCGCACCTAGGGAAGATTGCCATCATGGCGGTCGACACCGGCATGCGCCGTGGCGAGATTCTCCATCAACGATGGGAAGACGTGGACTTCACTCGACGGCTCTTGTCGGTGACTCACAGCAAGACGCCGGAAGGCGAATCCCGCGAAATTCCTTTGACCGAACGACTCTTCACCCTGCTTTCCGAAATGAGGAAGGATTCCGGCTTGATCTTCACGTTCGAAGGCAAGCCGATCGGGAGCGTGAAGACGGCATGGAAAGCGGCCATCCGCAGGGCGGGAATCCGTTACATCCGGTTCCACTACCTGCGCCACACCTTCAACACCCGACTGCTCGAACTCGAGGTTCCCCGCGAGGTCCGCATGGCCCTCTTGGGCCACACCTTCGGGGACACCCACGAAAGCTACGAGCACGTCGAGTTGCCCTCGAAACGCAAGGCGATACGGAAGCTCGACGCCTGGCGCGAGGCCGAAACGACGAAACACGAAAAGGAAATGGAGGCACATGGAACCACTGCAACGTCAGCAATTCACGGAAGCGTTGGTCCAGGTGGCGCTGATTGAGAGCAAGGCAATTTCAGTTCGCCTCGCCGAGATCATCGCGTACCTGCAACGCAAGGAACACTTGGCGGCCCTCGGGACCTTCCAGGGACTCGCTGAGCAGTTCACCTTCCTGGGCACCGTGCTCGAAGCTGCCGCACGGCTCCCGCAACAGTAACCGCAGCTTCACAACCGAATGAAGGAGAAAAGCACCATGAGTGACGTAAGTCTGAAAGCCATCCTCGCCTTGGACGAGAAAACCCGGCGGCACAAGCCCGCCGGACACAACTTGTCCGCAGAGAAAGCGGAAGAACGCGCCGCCCACCTGCGGGCCAAGGGCGTTTCGGTGACCGTCCTTGACCAGCCGAGCCGCCACAGCGGGCACGGCTACAAGAACTGCAACCCGTGCGAGAACGCCGCCCTGAACCTTGCTCCCGAGCCGCCGCAAGAACCGGCTCAGGAGACAACCGAGAACGTTCCCGAGGGCGACGACGAGGAAGCGTAAGTCAACAGTCCACCATTCCATCCGGTGATGGAGTGAAAACAAGAACCGCAACAGCACCTTGAAAAAGGAGGAATACGAAATGGGTCCCGAAAAAAAGGATGACCGGCCCGGAGCGGGCAAGTCACAACAACCACCACCACAGACGGCGAAAGCCGGTCGGAAGCCATGGGTGAAGAAGACACCCGTGGAAGTAGTGCTTGAGCAAATCGCAAAACAGGAAGATAAAGTGAACGACCTGCGCGAAGAGCTCAAGAAAGAAGAACGCGAACTGCAAAAGCTGCAGCAAGCCAAGAAGGTGCTGGAGGCCACCTAGGAAGCCTCTCGGAGTTTGCCATCGTGCAAGCTCCTTTTTATTGGCGGTACCCCACTATATATAAGGAGGAACGGAATGAACCCGGAACTGAATGCTGAAGATATCGGCCGTGAGCTCGGCCTTGAGGGCGTGGGCAGCGTCGTCACGAAGGTCGAAGCGTACTGCGCCCACGAAGAGCAGCGCATCGTCCTCGCGAACCAGCCGAGGATTCTCGCCATACAGGCGGAAATTGCCCTTCTCCGAGACGAAGAGCGCGATCTCGCAGAGCGGCTGCGGCAGGCCCCGCCGCCCGGCGACCTGCGCAGCCGCCGGCGCAGGGCGGTGTATTACTGGACGGTGACAATCCTGCTCGCCATCGCGGCCTTCGTCTTTTCGGTCCTCGCCTTCGATCCCTACCGCCTGGGCTGGAAGAGCTATCTCTATTCCCTGGGCATCGCCGTCGTCACGCCGTTCTTGGTCGAAGAGATCATCGAGCGGTGGAACAAGGAGCGGCTCGTGAAGACGCTTGCCACCGTCGCCGGTATCGCGGCGATACTGAGCCTTGTTTTCCTCGCCGTGATCCGGGGCGACCTCCTGGCCCATGACGTAGCGACCACGAGTCCCGTCATCATTGACGACAATAGAGACGCGGCCCCGGAACCGCAGAACGATTTCTACGGACAAACCCTCGGCTTGCTCCGTCTCACGATGGCTTTCCTCGCCGTCGCGATGGAGCTCGGTGCCGGGCTTGCACTGCATCGGGCGTGGCGCGTGACCGCGGATGGCGGCGAAGATTGGAAGGCGTTGCGTGAAGAACTGAAGGCCGTGCGGGGACGCATGGTGGCTCTCTTGGCCGAGATGGCCCTGTTGCGGAACGAGCCCGCCATTTTCGTCGCCCGATTTTGGCGAAACTTCTACCGGGCGATGATCACGCATACCGTGCGTAACGCTATGGCGAAGCTGCTCCTTCTCGTCGCGGTCGTCGTTCTGCCGGTGCTTCATGGACAAGCGGTCGCCCAAGAGCAGGTAACGATCGTTGCGGTCCTCGATCTTACGCAATCGGTTGCCAGCGCGGGTCCGGACGGACGAACCGATTTTGAAAAGAACGTTGAAGGTGTGACACGGCTCTTGGCGCAGGTTCCAGTGTCCTCCCGCGTGACGGTCTTGGGGATCACCGACAAGAGCTTCTCCCAACCGTATGTCTTACTGTCGGTTCGCGTCGCTGACGATCCCGGCTACTTCGACGAGCGTCTCCAGGCCGCCCGCAAAACACTCGTCCGCATCTGGAAGCGCCGCAGTAGAGACCTCAAACCGCAATTCAAGTACACGGACGTTCTGGGCGCGCTCCTGGTTGCAAACGAGATTTTCGATAAGTCACCGAAGACGAGCCGAAAAGTGCTCGTGATCTTCTCCGACATGCGGCACCACACCCGCGACGTGGACCTGGAGTCGCCGCGCGTGGTGTCGGCGTTGGCCGTTCCGGGGAGAAAATCGGGGACTATCGAGGTCGCACCGCTTCACGGCACTGAGGTGTACGTCCTTGGCGTGGACGGTGCCGGGAAATCCGTCGGGTACTGGCGGAGCTTGCGTGAGTTCTGGGCGGCGTATTTCAGCAGTGCGGGTGCGACCCTGCGGAGTTACTCGGTTCTCCGGGAATTGCCGCCGTTGTGACGTGCCCCGCGTCATACGCGCAAAGCAAAATGAAATTTACGTATGCGAGAAAGGCATTGATTACGGTGACAGAATTCGGCATAATATTTTTGTAAACCGAATCCGATGAACGTATCGGGTTCGCCATCTTGGAATAGCGTGGCGCACGAAAAGGAAGAACCACGGAGGGCCCCATTCTGTTATAGCTACCGACGGCTCACCAAAAAGGAGTTGGAGCCGTGAGTGGTGAGACACCACTCAAAGAAAGAGAAGAAAGAAAAGAACGACGCACTGCCCTTTTTCTATGATCACTGTCTTATGAGAGCGAGCATAGAAAAAGGTAGAGGATAACCATCCGGCAGTTAGTCGTTCCCAACGCAACCGTGCGGTTGTGTACCGGGAACGACTATCCTTCGATATTCTTCCCCACAATCGCATACAGCCCCCTGAGCCGCCGACCTAATAGCGGCCACAACGGGCCAGCCGGGCATTGAAGAAGCCGGGAGAGTCGCAACCTCTCGCCGGCTTGTACGCTCGATGCTCTGAGCGGCCAGGAACATAGGTGAAGTATGCGCCCAGCTGGCAAAGCACCAGCACTCGCCCTCTTCGACGGGCAGCTTAATCCAACCATATCGGAAACCGTCTGTACAGGGACGGCGTCCCGTCACAGCAAAGTACTGCTGATCGACCACGATGGCCCGCACGCGCAGCGTCTCATCGAAGACCTGTGCGGACGCGGTCTTTCCGTCGAACTCTGCGGAGCGGTACCGCAGGCAACGATCAGACTGAAACGACCCGATGCCGAGTACGAGCTCGTCATCGTGAACGTTTCGGATGCTTCGCAAGGGTGGCTTCGCGCGTTGCATACGCTGGATGAAGCTTCGCGCCGACCGGGCCTTGCCGCAGGCCCGCGTTTCCTGTGCGTCTCAACCGTCAACCACGGGCCGCATTTCAGATTCCAGGTCGAGCAGATAGGAGGTCGGTTTGTCTACGAACGGTAAGCCGTCGGCGGTGTTGGAAGAGGTCGATTTCCTGCTCCTCGAAGGGAGACAGTTGAAGTCAGCCCGTTTGCATTTCAAGATAGAGCACCACGGTCGTGTGCAGGGCACTGAGTTTTGCAAACCGGGGGAAGAGGTAGCGGCGTGCTACCTCGTTTCCCGCGGACGGGAATTTCTCATTCCACTGTCCTTAACATTGCGCTTGGTCTTTGATTTCCTGGCCAAGAACTCACGGTTGGCGCAATGCGTTTCGCAAATTGCGGCTGGCTTCCGCGCCGACCCGTTTTACACCCGGCACGGAGCCAACGTCGCGCCCGATGGAAGTCTGAGACGGCGCGTTGCCCGATCCGCCGTTCGCGTGTATGTCCAGCGTATCCGCCGGGCATTGGCCCTCACATTCCGCGAGGCGAATCTGCGCGTCGATCCGAACAAGGTTCTCGTGTCGCAGGAGACGGTCACGAACCAAGTGGGCTATCGCTTGCGCGGGACGTTCCAGTGGCTGCACTCCGAACACCCGGGGCGGAAGTTCACGTGGGTCAAGTAGGGGACAGGATTATATGGGTTGGTTTATCTAGGGTTAGGCAGCAGACGCGGATTGCGCGCTCGGGAATGAGTAGTCGATGTATCGCATTTTGACCGAACGTAAGAATATCGATTCGATCAAGCAAGCCCTCTGGAGCTACGGGCTCGACTACACTCTGCTGACGGGCGAGGGTTCTTGGCACGGTCAACCGGAAAACAGCCTGATAATCGAACTGGACAACGTCTCCAAAGATCTTGCTGAGAGGGCGGCGCAAGCGATTAAGCACATCAACAGCCAAGAGAACGTTTTGCTTCAAGAGATTGCGGTGCGGAGCCAGCTTATCTGACCCTTAAAGAGCGTTGCGGGAATTTAGTGATACATAAGGCTTGGCAACCGCCCAGCGGCCCTTTGCTGCAAAGGCCGTACTTGTGTGCAGAAATACACACATATGTTGACTTCTGTGGATTTCTTGGTACGATGTGAATACCTAAATAACAACAGGTGATTTATGAAGGAAGCAGTTCGCATACAAGTCCTCATGACGCCCGAAGAAGCGGAACGGTTTGACCGTTATTGCCGTGAGCGGGGTTTCAAGAAGTCTACGCTTGCCGCCCGTCTGATTCGAGAACATCTGGACGCTGAGCAGTACTGGCCACAGAAGCTGCTCTTTGAGACGCAATTGGAAGGTCAACCACGCCGATGATCAGAGCACGAGCAAACCCTCTTTTCGCGAATCAAGAAGAGCTTTCTTTTCCTGAATTGCGAGTACCAGCGGGCCAGAAGAATCTACATGCTCCTCCGTCTGACTTCGCGTCGCAGCTGGGAGCAATTCAATGGGACTTTCCGGAGCGCGTGGCTCACAGCGATATCGAGGGATTGCATCCCTATCCTGCCAAATTTGTTACCGAACTGCCAAGAGCTCTTTTGAGCGTGTTGCCGGTGCCAAGGGGCACTGCGGTGCTGGACCCATTTTGCGGAAGCGGGACAACCCTCGTGGAGTGCCAGCGGCGCGGAGTGGTCTCCTTCGGAATTGACCTTAATCCGATTGCCTGCCTGATAACGCGCGTTAAGACTGCGCCGGTGCCTGTGGACCTGGAGGATTCCATAAATGCCGTGTTGAGAAGCGCTCTAACCACGCGAACGCCAGTCATACCCGACATCCCCAACCTCGATCATTGGTTTATGCCGCAGGTTCAGGAGCCCCTTGCCCGCTTAACATCGGCGATTGTACATGCTCCCAAACCACACCGCGACATTCTTCGACTGGCTCTTTCCAGCATTATTGTGCGTGTATCCAATCAGGATAGTGATACTCGCTACGCAGCGGTGCGTAAGAATGTCACTGCCAAGGACGTCTTTTCCAGTTTCCTGCGTGCTGCGCAACGTATTAATCATGCGCTAAATGAGCGTGGCTATGCGCTCTCTCCCGCCAACGTCATGGAGGCCGATACTCTTGCGGTGGACGCGACGCTCATACGCCAACCCATCAGCTTGGTCATCACTTCGCCCCCCTATCCAAATGCCTACGAGTACTGGCTGTACCACAAATACCGGATGTGGTGGCTCGGTTTCGATCCTCTTGCCGTTAAGGAACGCGAGATCGGTGCGCGAGCGCACTTCTTCAAGACCAATCATCACACAGACGCCGATTTTACTCGGCAGATGGCTGCCACCTTCCATCTTCTTCAGGCTGTCATGGTGAAGGGCGGATTTGCCTGCTTCGTGGTCGGACGCTCCCGCATTCACGGAAAGATCGTGGACAATGCGCGAGTCATCGAAGAAACAGGCCGCGCTGCTGGTTTTGTTCGCGAATTCTCCAGGGAGAGAGTACTCTCTCCCAACCGCAAATCATTCAATCTTTCCCATGCAAACATTAAGACAGAGACAGTCCTTGTGTTGCGATACAGGTGATCTATGCGCTTAAGTTGGCATAATTATCAGTATTACCCCTACGAGCGCGTTTTAGCGTTGCGCGAAGTCAGCGCACTCCTCAAAACTACCTCTACTCACGATATCGAGGATGGAATTGAACTAGATAACTACGACGATGACGGTTCCGCAAACCAGCTCACCTACTTTGCGGGGTATGTGAACGGAGACGGCTACACCAAGACCATTCAGTCACGCCTTGAGGAAGTCGCCCGTTTCGGCAAGAACCGACAAGCGACACGCTACTCCGTTCATGGGCTGCATGAGTACAAAGGCAAGTTCAATCCCCAAGTTGCGCGGGCGATTCTCAATATCTTCAATGTTCGATCGTCGCAGCGCGTACTTGACCCGTTTTGTGGCAGCGGTACGACATTGGTTGAGTGTGCTCACCGCGGAGTCACAGGCTATGGCACTGACCTCAATCCCTTTGCGGTATACGTTGCCAATGCGAAACTGCTTGCTTTGTCTACGCCAGCCGCCGCTCTGAAAGCGACCCTAGAAACACTTTCAGCCCGATTGCGTCATACCAAACGATGGACAACCAACATCCCAGACGATCCGCGAGGCGCCTATCTTCGGTCTTGGTTCGAACCACAGATCCTCCAGCTCATTGAGATTGTCGCGGCAAAAATCAGAATCGTCGCAGATGACCTCGCACCAGTTTTCTTGGGTATTGCAAGCAATCTGCTGCGTGACTATTCTATGCAGGATCCACAGGACCTGCGTATCCGCCGCCGAAAATCTCCATTGCCTGATACCCCCTTTGTCGATGCCTTTCTCTCCGCAGCTACTAACTTTGTAGACCGCGTGGAATCGGTGCAATCAGTCCTCGGTGTCAGGAAACGCGCGGGAGAAGCGACCCTATCTGACATCACCACTATCGGGCGGGAGCATTTCCGGCAGCTCTTTGATGCGGCGTTGACCAGCCCGCCTTACGCGATGGCGCTTCCCTACATCGATACGCAGCGCCTGTCGCTCGTGTGGCTCAAGCTCCTCGCAGCAGATCGCATACTTGGGCTTGAATCCGAACTGATCGGTAGCCGCGAATTGCGCGGCAAACATCGGCGAGAACTCACCGATCTCATGCACGACAACTCAGCCGGCCTTCCGGAGGGTCAGGCTGCCTTCTGCCTATCTTTACAGAATGCGCTTACGCCAAAGGATGGCTTTCGCCGCTTAGCGGTGCCGACGTTGCTGTACCGTTACTTTGCCTCGATGCAGGAAAGCTTCAGGTCCATTCGCGCTGTCATGAAGCCAAAGGCACCGTTTGCCTTAATAATCGGGCACAATCATACCGTTTTGGGTGGGGTTCGCTATGACATCAACACGCCAGCGCATTTAGCGAGCATTGCCGCTAATGCAGGCTGGAAGGTGGATGAGTTCATTGAGCTGCAAACCTACCAGCGTTACGGTTACCATATGAACAATTCCGTAGGAGCGGAGACCTTGCTTATTTTGCGTAATCCGTGAAACAAATAATATTCACTTTGTATGCGATATCTGGATTCAGGACAGCGTGAGCCTTCAAAGGCACTCGGAACCTGGCTGCAAGAGGTGATGAAGGGTGACATCGCTGAAGTGCGCTGGCAGTCCGGCTTTTTTGCTGCTGACTCTCTCGGCATCGTCCAATCGGCCCTGAAAGATATGGCAGGCCAAGATCGCCCTGTCCACGCTCTCATCGGTTCGAACGATCAATGCACAATCCGCCGCGACGTAGAACGGCTAGTTTCGGTCCTGGGCATACCGCGCAAAAAAGCGCAGTTGGGCATCGTTAGCTACCAGGACGGCTACTATCACCCCAAGACCTTTCATGTACGACGAGGAGACGGCAGCCAAGCCGCCTACGTGGGATCGGCGAACTTGACGGGCAGCGGAGTTGCTTCGTTACACATCGAGGCCGGAGTAACGGTTGATAGCCGTGAAGGTGACTCAAGCGCAATACTTGATGAAGTCGCATCCGCAGTGGACTTCTGGTTTAATTCGAGTCCTGCTGGTCTGCACCGGGTGTCGTCTTTGACTGATGTCGATCAGTTGGTGAAAGATGGAATTCTGGCGGAAGTGGTTCCACCGCGTCCTGCAACTTCCAAACCGCCACGGGAAGGTGAAGCGCGACCTGTTCTAAAAGATCGCTTACGGCCGCTAATTGCCTTGCCAAAGCTTGAAGAATTGATCCGTGAAGCCCGTACAGCGGAGATCGAAGCCGCTCCGCCCAGGACTATCCTCCTGCCAGTTGCCCCGCGAGAAGGTTTTCCTGCTTACATCCTATTTGCTCCCGGCCAGAGCACCCCCACTTCCGGTGCTGTTGCGTTATCTGGGTCGTCGCTTCCCACTGGCGCTGCCGGGCTGATTATTCGACTGAATCGGGATAGCGCTCGGCACTTTGAAGGGCGACCAGGAACCGCGAACTTCAGCGTACCGGTTCCCACATTGTCTACATTGCGGTTCGGACTTTACCCAGGACGCTACCCTCGTCCACGCGCCGAGTTTGCTCTGCGCATCCGCTACCTCACGGATGAAAGCGTGATCGCGATGCAATCGGCGGAGACAAACGTCATGGTTTACGGATTTATACCCGGCGAAAGCGGGCACGGCGACGTTCGAATGCTTATTCCCGCAGATGTAAAGAGTCTTTCACAGCGTGTCAGGAGTGCGGGTAAGGAAGTACCTCGAGACGGTGATGTGGCTTTTCTTGAGTGGCCTACGACAAACGACAAGCAGGAATTCCGCCTTTCATTGCTGGATCGCAAGAGCGCGTTGTTTAGCAAGGCTGACGGCCTTTTTCGTCAAGCGCAGCAATCCGATGCGACGGTAGGCGAAGGCGCATGTTGGCTTCCAGCAGACATTGCACCCGCATGGCCGCCAAGTGGTGGTGGACTGTAGGCAAAATTGTGGCTGCGAAAGCCTCCGACTTCAACAAAGAACAACAGACTTCAACAAGCGGCAAGCAACAGGTTCAATATCAATCACTTAGAAACAACAAATTTCAACAGGTTTCAATAGGCTTTGGAATCTGGTTCGGGACCAGGGGGTCGGAGGTTCAAATCCTCTCTCCCCGACCAATCAAAATCCAGTGAAAATCAGGGATTTTTACCGTTCACGCATTTTTGCGTGAACGCGCCTGTGGGCGGGATTGCGGGCGGAGTGTTTTTCTCCGACCTCCGCTCATCACCGCGAGGCTGAAAGCCTCGCCGCCGTGCCGGTAGATTGCCATATCTACTGCGCCAGTGCGGCAAGCCCTAGCAAAGCCCTGTCGAACGCCATACCTCAGCCACAGGCTATTGCTCCGCCCGCCTGCGGCGGGCTCCGCATCCCCATCAGACCCCTTCTTTCAAGCAGCCCTAACCCTTTGAAACTTCAATCCAAAAGGCTTCTTTTCCTGCTGTCAGCACAGCAAGTCCAGTGGGGGTGGAGCCCCAAGGCCGTATCTACTGGGAATCAGTTTCAGAATGGAATTTTCGTTTGAAAAATAATGGGTTAGAAGAGGTTCGTATCTACTTGCCCAGTGCTAGAATCCTCTCACTCTAGCAATCAAAAAAGCGGGCCGGGATTCTTATGAACCAAACAGAAACCCACCTTCTCATCGAGGAAGTGGCTTTGCATAGTCTCGCAGTAGTAGTAACTCTGGCCTGCGCCGTTCTCCTTCTTCGCACTGCAATATGTACACTTCATTCTCGGTTCTTGAGGCACATTGCATTTTCCGTAGCTCTAAACGTGATATTCAGGCTAGGGAATGTCGCGTACATTCTTCTCAAGGTCGGCCTGATGTTCCTACAGGCAGGCACAACGATGAGCGGGGCCGGAGACCAAGTAACATTAAGAATCACTCATGTTTTAGCCACTCTGGATTCCACGTGGCATGGGATCGACATTACAATTTCGCTTCTTTCGTCATGGTTTTCCGCAAGCTCTTCAGAGCTTGTGAACCAAAACAAATGGGCAGCGAGCGGCTCAGAAGCCGCGAGCTGCCCCGCGACGCTTGTAAGCTGGTGCGCCCAGTCTTTGTTTATCGTATGCACCAAAACTGCGCGTATCTTCTGCACCCCGTACTGCGTGTGCTTCCTTTGCATCAAAAACAACAAATGCGCTTCGAGCTTTTCCTTAAATCTCGTCAGGTTTGAGGTTTGGCGGTCTGCTTCATAGAAGAAGTTGCTGCGTTGTTGTCCTGGAGCAGCATTGGGAAAGTGAAGCGAGAAAAACGCATCCGGACGGTGAGGCAGAGTCCGGCGAGCACCGGCCTGCACCTTATTCCATGTGCTGCTGCCCTGCATCCAGTTTGCCAATTCGACCCGCCCATTTGAATTCCTGCATTCGATTTCAAGGTCAGCCCGAAAACGGCTGATCATCAGTTCGTGGGTGATAAACAAAAACTGCCCAACTCCATCCCTGCCCGTATTGCGATATTTTTCGCGGTTGGTCTTGATCTGGTTCCAATCAAGAGAAGAAGGGTCGAGTTTTGACTGCTGCGCAAGCTGTCTGAGGGCTTGGGTGTTGTCCAGGAAATAAATGAACTCACCGCGACTGCCATTTTTAGGAAGAGCAATGCGACTGACTAAATCTTGATGATAAAGCTGCTGCAAATGCCGATAGGTAACATCTTCGTTGCCGCCGACGAGCCTGACAATGTCTGTGGTGGCAATAAAGCGGTAACGGCCAATGGTCTCAACGATAAGGAGACTTCGGTCAGTGATACGCTTTCCGGCAAGAGCCTCTGGAGCGCGCCTGAATTTCGGAAGACGTTTTTGCAAAGTCATCACTCCTTGCCCAACATGTCACCCCAAGGCCGCTGCTTTGGGGGTTTATCTTCAGAAGCGCTTTGTTTGCTTGTCGCTGCTACAGTTGCCTTTAATGCCATCTCTTCCTTGGCAATGCTTTCATCAACCGAGGCGGCAGAGGCAGCTTTAGCCGCGGTCAATATCTGCTGCTTATACCAGCGCAGATTTTCAGGCGGAGGATAGAACTCCTTCACAAGCGGCACTCGCATCGGTTGAGTTTTTTGGTGATGGATTTTGATAAAACAATGCCTTCCAAACTGTTCCTTTATCCGTGTGTCCACGGTACGCCAAGGTGAACATGGGGTTTCTTTGCATGAACAAAGAGAAGCAATTGAACGGTACGCCACGAGGAAGGGTCTCAACATAACTGCCTGGTTTGAAGAGCAACAGACAGCCGCAAAGCAGGGCCGCCCGGTCTTTAACCGGATGCTCAAACTGCTTCGGGCAAACAAGGCTGCAGGAGTCATTATTCACAAAATAGACAGAAGCGCCCGAAACCTGAAAGACTGGGCATCGCTTGGCGAGCTCATTGACTCAGGCATTGCGGTTCATTTCACAAATGACTCGGTGGACCTAAGCTCTACGACCGGCAGGCTTTCTGCTGATATCCAGGCGGTTGTTGCAGCGCACTATATTCGCAATCTTCGGGAGGAAACTCTCAAAGGGTTCTATGGCAGGCTGAAACAGGGCATTTTCCCAATGCCAGCTCTTCTTGGCTATCTGGATGCAGGAGCAGGCAAAACAAAAACGCCTGATCCGCTGAAAGCGCCTCTGATGAAAATGGCATTTAGGGAATTTCTCGCTCTGCCATTTCCTGAGCAACTGCAAGGCTTCTCCAGATGAAATCATGTTTCTCCTCTACGTTAAGGAAGTTGGTCTTACGCAAGCAATCTTTCTAGCGACCAAATTTCGGTTGCGATACCAGCGGTCATTGCGGGCGTTCCGGCTTGCCGGATTGTCGGTTTTAGGGCCGCTTAGAGTTGACGCTCTTAGCGGCTCTCGTTATTTGCGCTGTCGCATGGTGGCGGCGGCATCTGCACCTCCTTTCAGGGAAACGAATTTCTTGTATCCTGATTTCTTTACATCGAATAGTTCCGGGTGCGTCTCCAGTGCCGAATCTACCTTTTGCCGAGAGACCGCATCTCCTAATAGTTGTTCCAAGTACATAAGCAAATCTACTACTTGAATATTGGGGAACTGCCTTACAACTTCCATAATCGCCTCCCATGTACTGACGGTTTCCCAACCTTCAGGAATGGCAATGTCTAACTCGAATGCTTTCTCAGTGACCGATTTTTTTATGTCGTCAGGCTCGTGCTCCGCGACCAGGACTATGAGGCGACGGATACGCTCTGTATGAATACGAGACTGTTCATCCAACGCACAAAAGCGGTCGTATGCCACTCTCAGCTTTTCCTGCTCTTTATGAATATTTCTCAAGGCCCGAAGATCGTGCTCAAACTGCTTCTTCAGTGCCCTTGCTGCCTTGCTCTTTGGCATCTTTGGCATGGGAAGATGGTAAGCAACATAGTCAAGAAAGTCAAGCAATTTATCTTGACTGTATAGAATTTCATCTCTTTTGGGCAGCAGGAGGTATCGGGCCAGTGTACAAGATGGAGCTTACTCATAGTCCACCTCCCGATTTTCCAAAATCGAGATTAGGACAGTACCCTTTCTGAAGCTCGGATCGGGAAACGCTCGGTTCGCTCCAAACTGAAGGCGGTTTCGTAGGCGGCAAACGGCGCATCTTCAGTTTCTCTGAATCTGCGCCGATAAAGGCATTTGCAAGCCTTTGAAAACAAAAATCTTCTTCCCCTCTCTTTTCCAAAGAATTCAAAAAATATACGTTTCCTGATTCGGGACCAGGGGGTCGGCCACCTGGGTCAGCCATGTGGAGTCCCGAACGTGTCAGGCATTTTTTGAATGGTAAAAGGTTGAGGGGAAAGAGTTTGGAATATATACCCTCGGTCGGCTGCCAGGAGTTAAGTGTAGCCGCCGACCTCCCGCCACACCCGGAGCCAACTTGAAAAACAGGAAGGCCGTCCAAAGACGGCCCACCTTTGCGACTTTTGCTCCGCAGCCAGTCGGTTCTTCCTGAACATGAATGCCTATTGCTTACTCATGAGAAGAATCAACAGTCAAGCATCATGCTTCGCCAGGTGCTGCGGACGGACGTTAGATCCGTGTCGCGACCCCGCCGTTAGAGCGGAAGCCAGAATAAGCCAGCACTCAAGCTACCCACTATGATGCCTGGGCACCGCAACGCTCGCGAGTCGTGCGAGAACCGAACATTTCAGCAATCGCTGCTGTTGCTTTGGCGCAGTTCAATTACTTACGGAGCGCGCCTGGATCAAATGGTGTATCAATGGATACGCCACCTCCTAGGCGTTACCAAATTATACGCAAAACATGAAACCTTAGTTCAATGTTCAAAATACTGGGATGACAGAAGAAGTAGGTGGAGCAGTAGGCGGCAAACGGCGCATCTTCAATTTCTTTGAATCTGCGCCGCTAAAGGCTTTTTCAAGCCTTTGAAAGCAAAAAACTTATTTCTCTCTCTTTTCCAAAGAATTCAAAAAATATACGTTTCCTGATTCGGGACCAGGGGGTCGGAGGTTCAAATCCTCTCTCCCCGACCAATATTTTCAACAAGATACAGCCATTCTTGATTTTGCCATTTAGCCATTGTAGGCAATTTTGTAGCTGTGAGAACCTCAGAGATCAACAAGTAGGTCCGATAGTCCAGTGTGAACGATGCATTGCTTCTAGATGGCGCCGTTCCGGCTTGCTTTTGTCGTTTGGTTGGGTCAAGGCACTGATTTCCGAAAAGCGGAGCATCAGCAGTGAGCCTTTTCACCCCAACCGGCCCGGCCCGGGAACTGCGGATGTAAAATGTAAGTAGATTCTGTTTTGTGAAGGCCTACATCCTTGGTCGGTGAGTCATACGGAAGAAAACCCTAACTCGTTCTCGCACAGAGCATTTCGAAATGGGACCATGAGCGGATATTTACCAACTGAGCGCGGGACTTAGACCCGCTGTAGATCTTCTTCATCACCTGGCTTAGGCTGCTCTAAAGAAAAGTTCCATGCCCGTTGAAGTACAGCAGCGCAAGCGGTGATGCTTACAAAGGTTCCATCAGCGCCGTTCAAACCTAGACATAGCGCGTGAGATGTCATGATCCTGTCAGACAACGAGACCAAGGTAGATCTTCTAAATAATGAGGCGATACCCTCGGCAAAGTTAGCTGGCTAGATAGTCTTCGCAACCTATCAGGTTCCGATTATCACGGAGGTCCTGAATTTCTTGATAAGGTTAAGGCCGCGCTCGGTTCCCAGGTGCTCGGGGCTTATCGTGGCTTACTCCTTAGAGCTGCGCGCGCCCAATTTGATTCTAAGGATCGCGAGAGACTGAAGGAGCGTACGGTTCCCTCAGATTATGACGCAATCAAGATTCTCCATCCATTTCATAACTCTCCCAGGATCATAGCCCAAGCTGGAGGTTTTACCTTTCACTCTAATCCTTGGATCGAGTTGCCCGAATATGAAGGCCACTTATTTGAAGTCGAACGGCTGGATATCGACGGGCTCTTCGAATGGCAAATCCCGGCCTCAAAGAAGAACCAGATCAAGATTAGGATCCTCAAGGAATTAGAGGCTCGTGGAATAAATCGGGCAACGCTGTATCCAGACTTGGACGGGCTATCCAGAGGACTTGTCGAGAGTATATTACTCAACCCCAAAAAAGAGTACTCGAAGGCCTGAGTGCGAGTCCGCAATGCCTCTGTGTGCTTGTTAGGTGCACCTGCTGTCAATGCCCCAAAGCAGCAGGAGTCACCCGGGATCTCCTATCCTGGCTTTTCATGAAACCATAACCTTCCGTGACACTGATCTGTCGCCTTCAAGCCACTCACCGTCGATGCAACCTCGTCAACCATCTCGAGTAGTGAAAGATATTGCACGCGGCTTAAATAAATTGGCGTTAGCGGGTATTATTCCTAAAATGGAGTTGGTGTTTTTTGCTTCCAAAAAACTGCCAAAATCCGGTGTTTATATTGAGCCGGTGCTGGAAAATAGGCGCCTAAACAAGGACTTTTCGAAGCAGCTCAAGCTTGCTGAATCCGTCTTTGGATTGGACAAGCAAAACGCATTGGGTGAAAGCCGCTCGAGTTTTTGGAGCAGATTTATTCGACTATCGGCGGAATTTGATGTCACCAATGCTGATTCTGCAAAAAAGCCTCGATCAGTCCGAGTCAGTCAGTCACAACATCGGGAAGAAGAGCCCCGGCGCGCTTAAGAAAGTCATCAGAAACGTTTCCATTGCTTTCTGGTGTACCCTTCAATTGGAAATGGTCAGCGTGGTTGTGCTTCCTGATGTAACTGTTGGCGGATTGAAACTGAAAGAAGCCCCTGGCGGCACACTTAGTAACTCGAAGGTCAGGGTTTGGGGAGAAGCGCCTTGGGTGGTTGCTGTTTGTATCGTGTAGATGGCCGCAATGCCCGGCGGGACTGTTTGATAGTGGGGGTTGATAGTAAACGAGAATCCTGGATAAATGTAAGGGGTCACTGTGAGTTGCGCGGTCAAGCCTGTGTTCGTGACGCTGAGCGTTGCTGTGGAGCTCTGAGTAACATTAAAGGTGTTGACATTGAACGTTGCGGATAAAGATCCGGCAGGTATCACGACATTTGCCGGTTGCGGCTGCGCGACTGAAGTCATATCGCTTTGAATGGCCACCAGGACATCGCTTGATACTGCATTGGCAAGAGACACCGTTCCCGTCACAACAGCGCCAGTAACAACTGAGTTTGCTGATAGTGTCAAACTTTTGATTTGTGGAAGATTTACTACCGCAGGAGTTACCGTCAGCTTTACCTGTATGGTATGAGTCAGGGTGCCATTGGTACCTTGGATCGTCAGCAGATAATCGCCAACAGGAGTGCTCGTGGATATGCTGATTGACAGCACTGCCTGATTTCCTGTTGTTATGGCAGAAGGATTGAAGCTCAGGACTGCGTTTGATGGATTGCCGCTGACTACGCTCAAAGATATTGTCTGACTCGGACCTGTTATGTCGGTTGCCGTTATGGTGAAATTTGCAGCTTCGCCAGCAGCTACGCTCTGGGCTGAGTTTCCGAGAATATCCAACTGAAAATCGGTGGCAGGAAGGGCATCCACGGTAAGCTGAAGGTTCTTATCAGCAATGTTGCCTTTGGAATCCTTGACCTCGGCCGTGAATACAAACGTGCCCAGTTGTGCAGACGATCCTATCAAGTTGCCATCAGCGCTTAGAGTGAATCCTGGAAATGGAGGGCTGGGGAAACTGGTCCACGTATACGGTGCTGTACCGCCGCTCGCATCCAGCTGGAATTGATATGTGAGTCCTTGCTGCGCGTCTGGCAGCGCGTTAGTCACTATGCTTAGCGAAGCCCCCGCTGGTGCTGTGCTGAAGCGGAAAATCTTAGACCAAGGGCCATCAAGGGAATCTTCAAAAGCTTTGACCTGCCAATAATACGTTGTGTTAGGCACAAGTGTGTTTCCAGGCGCCCTGAGAGATGTGGTCGTCGTCGTGAGATTTACCAGACAGTTTGAGCACGTTCGAGCGGCCGGGTCCTGCGGAAGAAAGGATGGATCGCTCGCTAACATTAAGCGGTACCCCGTAGCGTCTGCCACAGATGACCATTGCATGATTGGGGAGGTTGATTGATTAATAGCTTGGTCAGATGGGGCCTCCAGAAACGGGCCATTTAGACTCGGAGGGTTAAATACATTTATCGTGACAACGCCAATCTCGTTTGGGTTACTCGTGCGGATCGCTACAGCGTGGTATGTGCCCGGCAGAGACGGAGCCGTATATTTTCCATCACCGGAAATAGAACCACCACTGAAGCCCTCCAACATACTCCACACCACATCTATAGGCGATCCCTGAAATGTAGCCGAAAAAGGAACCGTGTCTGTGGACCCCACCTGTACGCTTTCGGAGGTTGGAATGGCGACCAGCGCCTGATGTAATTGAACAGGATGTAGGACGATATCTTGTATCTGCGTGATAATCGCATTTTGATCCAACAGGCAGGGCAAGAAATGCACAACTCGGATCAGACTCTTCCAGTAACAATCTACTTGGTGACTTTGGACATCTATATCGTCCAGCAAATTCGTCCGCGCTGCAAGGACGCCAGAATAAGTTGTGCCTAATGTTGATGTGATGTCTTGAGAATCTATTGGGACAATGTCGTCACTTGACATTCCTGCGCCGGCAGTAACAAATGATGCAAAATGTGTAGCTTCAACGGTGACTTTTGAAGTAAATTGGCTTCGATTTAAGTTCGGAATGAAGTTACCGCCATCATTTGGTGGAATCATTTCTGCCTTGTTTACACTTGCACCGCTAAAACAAGTCAGATTAAATGGATCAATATTCCAGTTTGCACTTGGTGCCCCGTTATTCGGAGTGTCTAAAGTGATTAGCAACGCTATGTCATTAGCGTAGGGATCGATATCTCCTGAGTTGCTGGTCGCAAGTCCCTCCATGTATGTCCTTGCGACTAACCCGCCTAGACTATGTGCAATCACTACTACCCGTGGCGATCCGGTCACCTGCTTAACTCGCCAGATCACATGCGCTAGCTCATCAGCTTTTTGCGAAATGGAAATATTGGCCACCTTTGCAGAGTCGAAATGCCGAGCGTCGGAACTTACGCCGTCATAGAAGGCGAGAGAAAATAGGCGGTGACTTGAGTCTATGGACTGGAAAAAATCGGGCGGATCGCGTTGATCCTGAAACCACACTGGACCAGTCGTCGGGGATAGGTTTGATGCTTGGTAATAAACATACAACATCTCACCGTTCTGATATAGAGCGGGATATGCAGAATAGAGGTTGTTGAAAATCGCGTTCTCTAAAGGTACCCAGTCAGTGGGATCACCACAGAAGCCGTGTACGTAAATTAGCGGCAAGCCATAGATATCACCCAACTGAAAATCACTTGCGCCGTTTCTAGCAATTTGATCTTGCCTGCTACTGGCGCACGCCAAGTTAATGGCGTGTAACATGAAAATCACTAATATCCAGATAAATGCAAAAGAAGTGCGCCTGCAGTTCGCCATAATGACAACTTTTTGTTCCCCAAAAATATTCCAGTAATGTTGCCCTGCACAGAAGTGATTGTCAACGAGAACTGCATGGCTGCGCACAACAAACGTCGATTTTGCAACGGTGTATATCTATATGATATAGTATAAGCATTGATTATTATCTTATACTAGTCATGTTTTCTAAACTGTCGACGTTTTGGCAACTGTTCGTCGCGTTGTGTCTTTCGTTAGTAGGTATTGGTATGAACGCTATTGCCGCGACCCTCTATCGCCTCCAAAGAGGTGAAGCACAGGCCCTTAGCTGGCTGGCACTTGTTCTGATAATCATAAGCGGGTTGTTCAGTTTACATTCGCTATTTAGGCCCCGCCGCATTATTGGACTGTCGATAATTGCTATCTTCGTTGCGCTAGTTGCTTTTCTATATAGTTTTTTTGTCGGGCTCGATATGGGAGCTTAGGCCCAACCTTCCAAGGCTGACCAATGATGGTTACGGGTTTTTCTTGGCTGTAATCGAACCGGCAATGCCCGATGCCGTGGACTTTGCATCCGGGCCAAGTGTGGCGATCGCCGGGGTGGACTGCACGGTGGCTCTGACCGGCTTTGTTGCAGGCTTGTATTCGGGCAACAAGGTTTCAAACTTTTCGATGGCCTGGCGCAAGTCCTCGTACATCGCTGCAACGTCCCACTTCTTTTTGATCTCTCTCTGCTGCGTGCAGTGGTGCAGATATCTTGAGATGCTTTGGGGTATGCGTTCGTATTTGTTCCACAGATCGGGCTTTGACAATGAGTCGAGATCGCCTTTGTCGGGGAGGTTGGAGGGCCAAACGTCGTTTGGCCGTTTGATGCTCAGGTCATCTAGGCGAGGGTTGCTGTGCCCAAAGAACTCAATCAGATTCCTGTAGTGAAGAAGAAACACTTCCAAATATGACCACTCGTCTGCTTCTGATTGGGCAGTGTTGGCGGACAGCAAACGATCCTTCGAGAACCGCAGCATATCGATTTCGTAGAGTACCGTTTCAGCATGATTGAGTTTGTCAGGGCGGGAATGAAGGCCAGCGGACATTTTCGGGTCACCTCTGATTCGATTATAAAGCGCCTTATTCGCCGACGCCCTGGCCGTGACCTTCAGAGTGTCCTTGAGCTTGCGCGGCTGCGCCGTATTCCGGCCGACATCGCGACCGTGAGATTCCGGGCCGATCTTCTGCGCGCTGAAGTGACCACATCCTCAATAATATCTACACCGGTGTAGACGAAAAAGCAGGTGCGTATCTACAAAATCAGAACGCAATAAAACTTATTTAGAAACAATGCTTTACAGCTTGAATTGGTCGGGGCGACAGGATTTGAACCTGTGACCCCCTGCGCCCAAGGCAGAAAACATGTTATTCACAATTCGTTGATTTTTAAGAGATTCAATTTCAAACAGTTACAAAATGCTTGTTTAACTTTATTGAACTTTGCGGTTCTTTGGGGAATTGGCATCTACAAAATCATCTACATTTAAACGAAAAATAAAACTTCTCCAACAGGGGCCTTTGTTGGAGATCCGTTGTTCCTGAACCGATACGGCGATGCTAAACGCCGTTAGGAGTGCCCAGGATGAAAATCGTAGTAACAAGGTCGCAAGCACGCCAGATGGGTTTATAATGAGGCCGTTTTCGATGTCAAAAGGGAAATTCTGGTTTATTCCCCCTTTGACGTTTGACTGTCCAGGCGAACGCCGATGGCATTCCGCAGACGGCGCTGAACGAGCTCAGTGTTTCAAGGCTTGTGCTCGAAAAAGGAGTCCGCAAGATGAAGCTCCGCAGAACGTTCCCAGTTGGCATCCTTGCTTCAGTTTTCTTTTTCGCTGCGATTGCTGCCCACGCCCGAACATTCAATGCTTTTGGGCCAGTCACCTACGAACGCAGCTCGGGAAAACCGCAGACTGTCACCAACAGCTTCTCGGTTCTTAATCCAAACACTCAATATGCCTTGCACATTGACAGCAACGGAGTTTCGAGCGCAGTTATTTCGGTGGATGGAACGCAGGTCTTCGGACCAAGCGATTTCAATGCGAACGTGTCGAGCCTGGACAGTGCAGTTACGCTCAGCACGCAAAATGTCGTCAGCGTAGAGCTACGCGGTACACCAGGAAACTCGCTCACGATTACGGTCATCGGCGTGGACAACGACCCGCCGGTGATCGTGCCCACGATCAGCCCCAGTCCTAACCCGGCTGGCTGGAACAATACCAATGTGACTGTAAGCTTTACCTGTAGCGATGCAACGTCGGGTGCAGCCTCATGTCCGAGCCCGGTCACCATCAGCATGGAAGGAGCGGGGCAGAATGTATCGGGCACAGCCATCGATAACGCAGGCAATACGGCCTCGGTCAGTGTGGTGCTGAATATCGACAAGACCCCGCCATCAGTTGCCATTTTTGCTCCGCTCAACAACCAGATTGTCACAAGTCCAGATGTGTCAATACAGGGTTCCGCAACCGATAACCTGAGCGGAGTCGCTTCCGTGTCTGTAAATGGAGTATTGACGACTGTCGTCAATGGAGGGTTTTCTCTATCGTTCGAACTGCCCTTCAGCGTCAAGACAATCGCTGTGACTGCGGTGGATCTCGCGGGAAACATCGGTACGACTCAGCAGATGGTCTTCTTCTCGCCGTTGCCACAGCAGGGACCTGTGCTGCTCGCTCGGCCGCCCACGGCGGCTGTGGTAGGAAAGACCCTTAGCTTTCGCATGGACGCCGCTTCTGGCGATCCAAATAGCTTGGTGTTCTCGCTCCCCAATGCCCCTACAGGAATGACCATCGACCCGACTGGGTTAATTAGCTGGACGCCCGCGCAGGATCAGGCCGGCGACCACCCCATTACCTTCGTCGCCGCAGATTCCACCGGACAGACAAGCCAGAGCTTCACCCTCTCGGTATTCAGCAGCCGACCCGTCGCATCCACATTTGTACCCGCCGCCACAGGCGGAGTTGTCGTTGTCAATGATCCCAGCTCTGCCATAAACGGGCTGTCAATCAATATTGCAGCTGGGGCTCTTATCGCCGATACGACAATCGATCTCTCGGAACTTGTCGCACCACCGACGTTGGGTGGTACCTCCCATTTTCTGCTGAAAGGTTTTTCTATCGACCCTGATGGCACCGCCCTTGCGATTCCAGCAACAATCACTGTGCCTTACGACCCCAGCGAATTCAACCTTGGCGGAGACGTTCCTGTCGAGGAGTTTCTTGGAGCATACTTACTTGATGCCTCGAGAGGTAGCCTCGCAGGGCTGGATGATTTCGGAGTAGACACAACGAACCACACAATCACGGGCACGGTACCTCACTTTTCCTTCTACGCAATCACGAATAGAGCCGGACTGTTCCCACCGCCAACCCGTCAAAGCAACTGCCCAGGCCCTCCCCCTCAATCCGCGGCGGCAATTCCCGCCCTCCTTGTGCATGGATTTGAAGCAAACTTTTTTGGCGGCGTAGACACTTGGGGGCAACTGCCTATGCTGCTAAACCAAGTGGATTGCCAAGGACAAGGCCCGATTCAAGCTTGGAGGTTTGTCTGGGACACTCTCCACACTTCATTTGAAGTATCTGCTTTTAATCTTGCCACCGCGATCACTAAGATAAAACAGATAACAGGACAACCAGCAGTCAATATCGTTGCGCACTCATTCGGCGGAATTCTGGTTCGGACCTATCTGCAGGATCAAGCGAAATCGGGCTCTATCGGTATTAGATACAAAGACCGAAGCGATGTGAATCGAGTGATGACCCTGGGTACGCCACATCAAGGCATCGGAGGGAAGTTATCTTTGCTGCGAACCGCCTTGTGTGCAAACGACAGAACATGTTTCGAAGTTAACACCGGTAGTCCATCGGCACGTGCTGGGCAAGGTGACTTTCTCCGGAATCTCAACACGCTTCCTCTTCCCACGTTGAATCCGCAACTCTCGCCACAATACGACGTAATCAGGGGTCAGCGGTTAGACGGACAGTTGGGCATAAGGGACGATGATGGCTTGATTACGATGGCCGGCTCCGATCTCTGCACGGCCGATCCTCAGGCATGTACCCCAAATGTTCTGGTACACACGTTTGCGAGTAGCGCCTCCGACAACGTGGGCCTATGTCATAGCGCGATAGTATGTACTTCCCCGATCATCAGCGGCAAGTCGAACCTGGCAATGGTTGAGGTGACACACAAAGACCATCTGCTCTGGCAAGAAATCTGCACCTTTCTAGGCGGCGATCCGGTGAAGTGCAAACCTCAGCTTAGAGTAAATACGGTGTCCACAACCGGCGGGACCGTTGTCGATATCACCTCCGGTTCGATCAACTGCGGCGCGACCTGTTCGGCGGCTTACGATAGTGATACCTCCATCACCTTGCAAGCCAACCCGCAGCTAGGCTTTACTTTTAGCGGTTGGTCCGGTGATTGTAGCGGGACGGGTCCTTGTGTTGTTAACATGGACGACGATAAGAACATCTCTGCACATTTTGTACCGTTCCGAAATATTCAAATTACTTCGGTGAGCTGTACTCTAACACCGCTACCTAGCCCGCCATTCGCCCCAGGTACTGCTGAAGTAACTGTCCAATCGCACGGTTCCGTAACTGAGCCAGACGTGAATACATTCCTCATCTTGAGTCCGGGGGCGTCTGGTGGCCTTGCCGGGAATGCTCTTGATTGTGGTGTGTGGACACGGGGTGGCGCAAATTTCTGTATGAGGACAGTTGGTGAACCAAGCACTACAGTGTGGTCAGTAACATTTGTTTCCTTCGCATCCACCTTCTCAAACAATGGCTTTCGTGCCTTCCTTACTCCAGACTTCAGCACGAAGACTGCATCCGCGTCCGCGCCGATCGTGTGTCAATAGGGCTGGTGGAACTACAGGCGTGGTATCGTTGAGATCACGAAGCAAGACGGGGTTTAAACCTCAGAATAAGCCTTGCGCGACTCGTGGGTCTTTCCTGGTAGAAGCGATCATTTCACAGGGTTCGTAGACAGAGAGATCAGTAGTTTCTATCGCGGCAACAGTGCGTCATCAATGGAAGGCGTCGGGGCTCTGCTAGTCAATTCATCGTAGAGCCGTGTGGGAATCCGGAGGGCTGATCGTAAAGTGTCTTCAATGATCGTTTCCCGCTGTACTATCTGACTCCATTGAGTCTGAACAGCTGTACGGAATTTGTTCCAATCGGCGACAAACTTGCTAATGTGGGCGAACTGCAATGTCCGACTTTTTGTACTAAGCGCGGTTATGACGTCGTTGCGACTCAAGCTCCAAAACCTTTCTAACCTGCGTGCGACTTCCCCAGACGAATCTATAACCAAGCTGGCATCGCGGAACTGTGTAATCAACGTCTTAAGCCCACCCCAGAGCTGTGTCAATTCAAGCCCATTCATTTCTAGTATCTGGGCTGTCAATTTGTTGAGAGTAGGAATCGGAAGACGTGCTAAATCCAATTTGCTAACTTTTGGAAACTTATCCCCGAATATCCGGTTAGCGAAGCGTTCGTAAGCACTCGATATGAGTCGTGAATTGAGGATCGCCAACAGACACCCCAAGTTGTATGGAGCGCGAGGTCGCGTTACCGAAAAAAGTGTATTCAGATACAAAACAGGACCGTCTGGAATCGACATGCTTGCAGAGAGTCTATTCCAGAAGATTTGCTGTATTAAGATTCGTGGCTCGGCATAGTGCTGAAGCGCACGCTTATCACACAGGCGTTCATTATATTGTAGATATTCATCCCCAGACGGAGTCTCGAAGTACCTTTGAACCTCATTACCCGTCAGAAAAGGGAACCAGTCAGCACCCTTCCGGGTCGCACTGTGAAAAATGCGATTCTCAATTTCGTCCCGCGTAACATTCCGGCGGTGGTATACCTGAATGCCGACTGTAACGTCGGCGACTGAAGCGAGTGGTTGCGCAATCTTGAAGGCGCGGCTGAGAGCGCTCACGAATCTTGGAGGATATACGGTCTCGAACCGCGTATCGAGCTCCGAAACCCACTCTGCAGGCTTCGCTTCAAAGGAGTTCGTCCAGCGCTCTTCCGCGACGTACTGCCATTTCGTTTCTTCGGCAGACCCCCTCGGAAGCGAGCGGATCGTAGTAACTTCATCTTTTGTGGGCAGTGCTGGCGATCCACGCTTTCGAGCCACCAGCAGGCATGCATCGTGGTTTACGTCCTTGAACACCTTCCATACATGGGCAATCTCGATAATGTGAAAGTGAGTAAGTAGCCACCTCCGGAATGGTCCATATGATGCAACTGTTAACCACGAATTGGGGAGAATCAGTGCTAATACTCCACTTGGCCGGAGTAGACGATCAGAAGCTATTGTGAACAGCGCATAGCTATCTCTCTCGGAGCCAGCCGCAGGAAAGGCATTATTAACCTCCTCGTCCGACCAGCCTTCCAGCGTAGCTCCCCACGGTGGATTCGAGACGATTATGTCGAAGGCAGCAGATCGTCCATCGCGTAAAGAATCACCGCAACGAATAGTTAGGTCCAGTTTTTCTAGGGGTTCCGTTTTCGATGCTGTTCGAAGCCACAAACTGAGCCGGGTGATCTCGACTGATTCCTGCAGAATATCCATGCCGTGCAGATTGTTGCGAAGGATTAGCCTATCGAGGCCGAAGAGCGGCTGAGCACCGCTGAGTCGGCTCACCGCCGCATTAAGCGCATTGTATTCAGCCCAGAGCTGCCGGTAGGCCTCAACGAGAAATGCCCCCGAGCCACATGCGGGATCTTGCAGGGAGATATTCTTCAGAGTCTCAATTTGTTCCTTCAGGAACAGAAGATCGCGCACCTCTTCGGCGGACAATGCCTTACGTCCGAACTTGAACTGAGATTTCTTGGCACGAGTGGAATTCACCTTAGCCATCAGCGCATCCCGAATCGGGGCTAAGGTGTTGCGCAATGCGCGAGAGACAAGAAATCCGGTGATCGCTTCTGGGGTGTAGTACACCCCAGTGTCCTCACGTTTTGATACATCAATAGCTCCGTGCCCACGAACAGCATCTTCAGACGTAATGTCCTTAAGACTCTGTTCGAAGATTGCGCCGAGACTGTCAACATCGAGTTCCTCTGAAAAGTCGTACACGTAAAACCCAAAAACTCCTTCGAGTTCTCGACTAGGCTGTCCGCGGCGCGGCCTGAACCGAAGCTTATTTATGAAAAGGTCATCTGGAAGCTTCACGTTATCAAGCACTGGGTCTGGAGCGAACAATCCGCCGTTGAATGCATGAAACCCATTGGGGGACCCAGGCGGGCTTCCCTTGTCCAATTCCTCAAAAAAGCGTTTGAAGATCTTCCAGTACCTGTTTGTGCCTGAAACAACCTTGGCTTCCTCATGCAATTTCCTCAGCGTTTCCTCCGGGAGAAGGGCTGCCGGGTGATCTTCGCAAAACGCTGAGAATAGGATTCGATTGAGAAGTTTGTGGGTCTTGCCGTGGACCGCCAAGTCAGGAAGAGGGCGGCAAGACGCTTGTGTCCTAAGGTCCTCGAATAGCCTGCGTCGGGCGAGATCGTATAAACCGTAAAAGCCCTCGGCAAGCGCGGTACCGACAGAAACAGATCGCTCAAGCAGCGACAGTGTGGAAGAAGCGCCGGTTTCAGGGCAAAGGCTCGGCTGTCGAAGCAGTACCCAGAATTCGAAAAAAGGTTCCGGGTTGCAGAGGTCTTCTAGTGTCCATTTATGATATGCGGCTGCGTAGCCGTTCCTAAAAAGGCGAATTTCGACGAAATTGGTTACGATGATCCATTCGACTCCAGGTCTGCCGTTCAATGCGTACCGAAAGCCTTGCTCAATGGGAGTCTCTCGGCTGTAGCGTGAGGTTTGGGGAAGATCGAGATTGACACGAATTGACTTGATTTCTCCCACAGCCCGCCATCGTTCTATTCCTGCGCCGGGATTGAAGGTTCCGAGAACGAAATCCGGTGTATCTCGACCGCTCGCTGGCCGCTTTGGCACAATGTGATGAACCGCGTTGGGTGCACTCATTGGAACATAGCCAAGGACGTCGGAGAATACTGAGCTGTTGAAGGCCTGCTCTACCTGCGTTTCTGTGTATTGATTAAGATGGTCATTCGAGATCTTGTCCCACCACGTTCGCAGAATAGCGATTTTCTCCGCTGGCGCTCGCAGGCCGCCACGTTTCAGCTCGGCAAGATACTGATCCACCACACGCCTTGAGAACAAGGGCTTTGCGTCGATGCTCATGGGTTAAATTGGCTGGGAAGACATGATAACAGGGTTACAGCTCCCGAGGTCGGGGGAGCAAAGCAAAAAGGCAGTGACGCCGTGACACTGATCTTCCAACAGGCTTTGACGCTGATCTGCTGCGCCACTACAATTTATCCTTAGCTGTTTTAAGTTCTCTTTAAGAAAGAGCCTATCCAGTAACGATTTGAGGAGAGTTCATGGCGGTGGTCCTGGTGACGTGTATTACCAAACCCAATCCCTTGAGCAGTCACGAGCATATAACGCATATCGGAGGCGCAGGTTGGAAATGGGATAGGGACAAGGTAATTCGCAGCATTGAAGCAAAGGAAAATATTTTCTACGTGGTAGATCAGGCAACGGGAAAGCAGGCTTATATCGGTGTTGTACGTCCACGGGATGGAAGGTCACCATACTTGCAGACCTATGCAGATGGGATATGGAACAACAATCTTCTCTCTCTGCCTCAATGTTCCTGATAATCTGTAACTAAGAAGCACAGAATATGCCTGTTGAAGATTCAAACCAAGATGGTTTGTCGGCTACGACAGAAGAAGTACCCGCCAACAGTAGCGAGGGTGTCCCTGCCGAAGAGAACCAAAAAGTTACTACGCCGGTCGACGATGCAGCCAAGCAATCGATACCAGTCGAACCCACTCCTCCGCCTCCACCAAAAACAATTTGGGACACCATCTACGAAACGGATGATGTTGACGCACCAAGGCAACGCATTGCTGAGGATATTCAAGGTTTCATCAATCAGTCAGGGCTTCAGTACACGTACGATTTTGTATTTCTTTATGATGAACGATCAAAGATTAGTAGATATACAGCTAATCGGCTCTATTCAGCCGTTACAGGGCCATCTCGCAGTAAAGTAACGAACCCGATTTTTCTACTGCTTCACACAAACGGAGGTAGAGTCGAACCCGCTTATCTTATTAGCAAGTGCTGCAAAAAGACCGCCTCGAAGTTTGTTGTGGTGGTGCCAAGATTCGCAAAATCCGCAGGCACTCTTCTTGCGCTCGGAGCCGACGAAATTCACATGGGTATAATTAGCGAACTTGGGCCGATAGACCCACAAATCGGAGACTATCCAGCCTTGGGACTAGGATCAGCAGTCGACCATATAGCTAATCTGTGCAAGAAACACCCAGATGCAGTCGAGATGCTTGCTAAGTATCTGGCTTCCAATCTTAGTCTGCATGACCTTGGTTATTTCGAGAGAGTCTCAGAGTCTGCTGCGCAATATGCGGAACGACTGCTTACCGGGAAGCAGTTGCCGGCGTCCGGAAGTGCTGCAAGCATCGCGCACCACTTTGTCTACGGGTACAAGGACCACGGTTTCGTTATAGATCGGGACGAAGCAAGCGATATTCTTGGTCCCAAAATCGTGAAGTCAGATACTCCTGAATACAAATTAGCAAATCAGATACATGAGTATATGGACACCGTAAACTTTGCGTATACTTTCTTTAAAAAGCACCACTGCAAAATACTCGGTACAATTCGTGACGGCCTTATCGTTAGCGAGAACCGCGAATAGGGTTATTGATTTTCTTGTGCGCATTCCGCCCCGCTAGCGTTCAGGCCGTGGGATCGCATTTATTCCTGCGGCTCTTGCTTTGGAAATATCAATTTGCTTATCCTCTTCCCCACTCCGGTAGCAACTCCACTCCTCAATCCCGCCCCAGGGGGGTAGCAAAACGCCCTCAATGCGTAATACCCCGTCGTTGATTTGACCTTCTAACCGAGAGTTCCTAGACTGGCAGCCTCGTGGCCTTTGCCGCCATTGGCATTGCTGGGCAATCAGTGAGGAAAGACGCGCCAGAGAAACTTGAAGGGTTTCACATCTACAATTTTATCTACAGTGGATTTTGGGCCGAAAAAATATGGGCTGTAAGCCACTGAAAATATTGGTCGGGGCGACAGGATTTGAACCTGTGACCCCCTGCGCCCAAGCCAGAGGGTTTATTGCCTTCAAGGTTATCGGCCACACGTACATGTCACATCTAACAAAACTCTCATTTGCAGCGTGGCAAGAGATCCTTTCCCGACTGCTTCAGACTAGGATCATAAGCAACATCTATCCCTTCCTGTATTAACGCACACGCTTTTGACCTTTCCTGCTCTGTCGAAAATAGGATCCGAGCATATTCGAATAGACTGTTAGCCAATTGATCGCCATGGGCAAGCGGGCTGGAACTCCACAGCTTCCTATTAGTCGCTACCGCCTCCTCAATCTCCTCTTTTGCCCGCGTCATGGATTTGATGCGCAGGTGCAATCGCGCCAGATTCCCAAGCACAATCGCCAACGTAGGTTGATAGGTGGCAGGGTCGGTACTGGCCAACCGACGTTCAATATCCGCCGACTCCTGGAAGGCCGCCTCGGCGTCCTTCAATCTTTGCGTGTCATGATAGTAAAGTCCGCCGAGCTCGTTCAGAAACACCGCCAAGATAGGTTGATAAGCAGAACTGTTCTTCACCAACTGACGTTCGATGTCCACCGCGTCGTAGAAGGCGGTTTCTGCCTCTTTGTACCTTTGTGTGCCCTGATAAAAGTGCCCAAGAGTCCCCAGTGTACGCGCCACGTCAGGCTGATAAACCGGACTGCTCCTCGCCAGCTGGCGATAGATCTCTAGCGCTTCTTCACAGGCTCCCTCGGCCTCCTTCGGTCTCTGGGAATCGCTATACAGCATGGCCATATTGCTTAGCAAATCCGCCAACTGGCCTTGACCGATCGCAAGATTATCCCCAGTCAGCCTACGGTCAATGTCCATCGCCTCTTCGTACGCACGCTCAGCTTCCTGGTATCTGTGTGTGTTGAGGTAAAAGGTTCCGAGACTGTCAAGCGTAAGGGCCAGGTAGGGTTGATACGTGGCAGGGTCGCTCTTGGCCAATTCACGATTAATGCCGAGCGCTTCCTCGTACGTGGCCTCAGCTTCTTTGCGCCTCTCTGTGTCGCTATAGAAGCTCCCTAGATTGCTCAGCTCTATAGTCAAGATGCGTTGATAAAAAGGACTGCTCTTGGCCAACTGGCGATCAATATTCACTGCCTCCTGGAAAGCAGCCTCCGCTTCCTTCGGTTTCCGGGAGCCGATATAAAATGTGCCCAGATTGTTCAGGTCCGCAGCCAAGCCAGGCTGATACGCGGCAGGATTGCTTTTGGCCAACTGGCGATGAATATCCACCGCCTCTTCGTAGGCGGCCTCGGCTTCCTTCGGTTTCCGGGAGTCGGTATAGAGCGTAGCCAGCTTGTCCAGCGCCATAGCCAAAATATCCTGATAAACAACATTGCTCTTCGCCAACTGGCGATCAATATCTACCCCCTCTTCATACGTAGACTCGGCTTCTTTATCCCTGTGAGTATGCCCTGCGCTTGGAAATATCTTGTCTTTCGCGGGAAAGCTTGTGCCAGCGCCACCACTTCTCCAACGCAGCGTGGCTGTAATGCGAGGCGGTTGCCGCGATCACCGGCACCGCCAACGTGATTAACACATAAAATAATGATGAGAGAATCGGGTGACTTCGCAAGAAGTCGCCAAGTGGACTTTGCGCCAGATCCGCGCTGAATCCGACTTGCAGGCCACGTAATATGCCCCAGCCGACCATGCCTAATGCCAGGCAGCCGGCCATAACGCGAATGGCAAGCTTCCAGAGGCTCGGAAAATCCTCTCTGGTAAAGGTCTCCCAGGCGAAGTGAAAAGCAAGCGCTGTAATAAAGGATATGCCCAGCGCGGAAAGTAACTGGGAAAACGAGTCCGTGACGTTTAACAGGTCCATGGCAGGCGCCAGCATTCTCGCTTCCGCGACCAAGGCGAGAATGCCAATTGCCGCCACGATGACCGGCATGCCCACGCTTGGGATGTGGTCCCCTATGGATTGGGAGATTGCCGCCCATTGCCGCTCGACAGTGGGCGCCATAGCATCAAGGTGCTGGAGCTCGGCTTCGAGCTCTTTTTGTTTGGCAACCGAGTTTTTTTGCAGCTCGGCGCGCTGGTTGTCAAAACCGGCTTCGAGCTTCTGGAGCCCGGTGTCGAGCTTGGTGCCATTGGAACCCTCGAAAAAGCCGTCGCACTCTACCGGCGGCCGTTCTTCATGGCGGGTTGGGATCAGTACTGGAATTGAGAGTCGCATTGAGTTTTCCTCCTTAAAATTCGTTTTGCCTATAAAAAAGGAGCCTGCCTTGCGGCAAACTCCAAAGGGTCTAGCTGGCCTCAAAAATGGTCTTGGCCCGGGAAAGCTTGGCTAACGTTGCTTCCTCTTTCTTTAAGGCTTCGCGCAACTCGGCCACTTTTTTCTCCTGCTTGGTGATCTGTTCCAGAACCACGTCAACAGGTGTTTTGGGTGTCCATGCTTTGCGCGCAGGTTGAGACTTGCCCGTTTGGGGCGCCTCTGTCTTTCGGTCAGCTGTCATTGATTAATTCCTCCTTGTATTGAGTTTTGGTTTGTGTTTGCTTGCGTCAAGAAATCCTCGCCGCTATTCCTCTTCGGTTTCCTCGCCGCCACCGACCGGAGCAGATTCTTGCTCGGGGTTAACCGTGCCGGCAACGGCTTGGTTGAGCCGCTCCGCAAACTGCTCGGCCGCTTTCTTACAGATCTGGCAGCGCTGGGCAGTTGCAGCTTTATGGCGTTTCTCCTGGACGAGAATCGCGCCGGCGGCGCTTTCGGGTTGAAGTCTTTGGAGATGTTCTACGGCCTCATCAGCCGCAAGATTGTGGGCTTCAGGTTTGTAGCCCTGCGTCTCCGCATCCAAAGACACAACGAGTCGTAAATTGTTATCGGTCATTGTCTTCTCCTTCTCTTTTTTGTTTTACGAGCTCCAATTTTTTGTTTTAGGATTTGCTTCTTTCGCAAACCCCGGGCTTGCTTGCGTTTAGCTTTGGCTTAGCCGTGCGACCGCTGCAAGCGTGACACCAAGGAACTTGAATGTTTCCTCAATGCCTCGCAGCGCTCCCAAGGCTGCCAAGTGGTTTCCTTGTTGCAAGTAGGCGATGATCTCGGCAAAGCTGACTGCTAAGTCTTTGCTCTCAAGCAGCGTTACTTGCACAAGGGCTTCCGTCAGTAGCTTTTTCTGTAGCTGTTCCATTGACCTCCTTTCCATTGCGGAAGCGTAAAGTCATTCATCTTTGTGCTCGTCTTCGCTTTCGCTCTGTTTCTCGATGTTTTCTGGATCTGGCCCGATTGAAGAGTGCTCCGTCTCTATGAGCACGTTTGGGCTGTCATTCTGATTTGCCAGCGTCTCCAGTAACCACTCGATGGCATAACAAGCAAAGGAATTCCTTGAAACCACACTTCTTCCTGGTGGCGTCAGCCGTCGTCTGATTGGGTGGTCTTCCGGCAGTAGGTTGATTTCTCGGATCTTTGCTTTTAGTTCATTGAATAGCTCGTCTCTAATAGAGATCGGGCCTATGTAAGCCATGGGCATACACCTCCTTTCCGAGTCTCCGTGGCCATTGTTTGCTCCTCGTTTCCTCAGCGGGTTCGCCCCGTCGTAGTCTTTGAGCCTGGGGAATTCTTCCTGGACGTCCTTCCACGCGGCGGCATCGGCCTGGTCATCACTCATGCCGTGATCGAGATAAAAGGCAAAGGCGTGCTGCCATGCCCTTTCTTCCTCATCCGTGAATCGAGCCAGTCTCTTCATGCGAACCCCTTATCAACTTTTCTCCGGACTTTTTTCAGCAGCATTTGCTGCCTGCCAGTCCCGAAGAATCGAAATGAGTGTCTTCGTGTGTTCCGCCTGCTGCTGCAGTTCAGCCAGTTGCTCCATCGCCTCGGCGTAGCTGGAACCATCAAGCCGCTTCAGGATTTCAGTGCACGCGGGTGCTAATCGCTGTGCCGCCTGAATGGACCGCTGGCGAATCATTAGGGTAATCGGATCGGACTCTGTCGGCGCCATTGCTCCCTCCTTCCTTTTGTTTGGTGGTGGTTTGCTCCTTGACCCATGCGTCGAGCTTTCTGATGGCTTCCCGCTTGAGTGGCATCTCGACGTGCTCGTAGCTCTCATGGGTGTCGCCGAAGGTGTGTCCCAGAAGCGCCATGCGGACTTCCCTGGTCACGCTCAGCTCGAGCAGCCGGGTGTTGAAGGTGTGGCGCAGATAGTGGAAGCGGATATACCTAATTCCCGCTCTGCGGATCGCCGCCTTCCAGGCGGTCTTGATTTTGTGAATGGGCTTGCCTTCGTAGGTGAAAATCAAGCCGCTTTCTTTCCGCATCTCCGACAACAGATTGAATAGCCTGTCGCTCAGCGGAATTTCCCGCGCTTCGCCTTCCGGTGTTTTGGAATGGCTGACGTAGAGCAATCTGCGGTTAAAGTCCACATCAGCCCATTGCTGCCGCAGGATTTCACCGCGCCGCATGCCGGAGTCGACGGCTGCAATGATGATCTTCTGCAGATGCGGAGCAGCGGCCGGCAGCAATAGATACTCTTCATCCCAGCTTAGGACAGGTCTCTTCTTGCGACGTTCGCGCTCCAGCCGAATGCGGGCAATGGGATTAAGAGCGAGAAAGCCCTCATCCACGGCCCAATACAGCAGGTGCCGGAGACACTCGATGTCGCGGTTAACGGTGGTCTCGGTGAGTTTCTTGCTCTCGTGCCGCTGTTTTCGGTATTGCCGCACCTGGCTTTTACCGATCCGGCCAATTGCCATCTCTCCGAAATACGGCAGCAGCAATTTGAACCGATCGCGGTGCCACTCCTTGACGTCCCCGTCAGCCAGGAAACGGCCGGCCAGTTCCGCCAACTTCATCTGCGGGTTCAGCTCAGTCAGCTGGCTGGACTTGAGCAGCAGTTCCTCTTTGTGCCGCTGGTCGAGTTGCTCGGCCAGGCGGCGGTTGCCGGTTTTGGTGGAGCGGGCATAGCGCACACCATCCCGAAATACGTAACTCCAATAAACGCCACCACGGCGAAACAGGGTCACAGCCTTGGTCCTCCTTGTGCTTGGCCTTGCCGGGCGAGGATCCAGCGGATCACTTGATTGCGGTAAAAGACCAGCTTCCCGCCCGCCACGGAGCGGAAGTGCGGCAGTCCCTGGCGAAGGAGCTGCTGCCTTACGCTCCACGGCGAGCAGCCGAGCAGCTTGGCGACGTCTCGGATACTCAGCGGCTCACCCAAGTCGGTAGCTTTGGGGCGATATGCCGCGGAATCTGAATCGGAATGTGGATCCCTAGTCATAATGCGAATAACCTCAATGGAATCGCGCTCTTAATGCTTTTTGCCCTCCCGGCCTTTGGACGAGAAGAGGCGTTTTAGAAATCTCTTCAACAAGTTCGGAAGCATCATCCAAACGAGGAAGGCCAGTCCGAGATACAGGCCAATACACATCAGCGGAAGCAGGCCGTTGGGGTCGGTAAAGAGCTGGCGGACGAACAGTGCGACGAAGCCAATCAGCGCCGCCAGCAGAACGAAGCCTGGCGAAAGGCTCAGCAGCAGGAACAGCGGCCGCAGTAGAAGCGGTATTTTGGGCTGCGGCTCCGTCAATTCGCGGTTGCCACATTGCGAGCAGGCCTGCGCGGAACGCGGATTGATGTGCTGTTTGGAGCACAGCCTCAAGCCGTTGAAGCCCAAACCGCAGAAATTGCAGAAGGCCGGCTTGCCGGTGGTGACGCGGTGGCAGTTGGAGCAAAGCTTCATGCAAAACCTCACAAGAACGATTGCCTCTGGTCGCCAGCTGGACGCAGCCAGACCGAAGACCAGAAACCATCGCGTTTAATTGCGTTAAAGGTGGAAATCCAAAAGAGCTTGTCGGTGTATTTGGCGGTGAGCGCCTGGAGCGATTGCGCCCTGCGGTCCGTGGTAGTAGCGATCACCACCCGGAACTGGGGGTGCTGAAATTGCTCTTCAAACTGTCCCGAAGCGGCAAAGCCCAGGTAGGCCTCAATTTTGGATTTCCATATTTTCGCTGTCTCGCCTCCCAGATCGACCTCAAGGAAGCAGCAGACAGTACGGTTAGGAACAATGAACTCAAAGTACCCGTCAGGAATGATTCGACTGGTTGTCGAAAGCGGAGCCTGGGGCGTAATCCAGCGTTGGAACTGAGCATTGGGGATGGGAATCGACCGGTACTTCAGCGTCAGATAGATCTGGTTGATCTCAAGCTGGTGAGCGATGAAGAGGTCGCCGACCACCAAAGAACCGCTGGAACGGCCTAGTCCGGAAAAAGATGATCCGACCAGTCCGGCTCCCTTGCGTGTCAACGTGTACAGGCATTTCTTGCCTCCGGCGTCGCTTGCCGTATAGAAACTCCGCAGCAAGCCCTCGTCGACTAATCTCGAGATCCGGGTATGGCTCCGGGTACTGGAAGTAAACCCCGCGCAGAGCTGTGCCTGCTGCCGGTCGAAGACCTTCAGAACCACCGCTTCGCGCAGCAGATGCAGATCGCGGGGCTGCGGAACAAAAGGCCTTGGCATCCTATTCCCACGCATCGGACACCTCCGCGAAGCTTTTCTTTACCGCCGGCTGGCGCTCCAGAATTTCCGCCTCAATCTGGTCGCGTTTGCGCGCCCACTGATTGCGGCACCGGTTATACAGGTCAGCAGAGTCGCCTGATTCAGGCTGTAGGGTTACTGCGACTGCTCGCCGCAGAGGCTGCGAGCCGCTCTTGAGAGCAAAGCTGCGATGCGGCAGATTCTGCAGCAGGTCAGCGAGCGTCTTGCCTCCGCTTGTCAGCCTTGCAACCTCGTTGGCGTCAGAAGGCGATAGCTGGAAATAGATGCGAGTGCCAATTGCGCCCATGGCCGAGCGAATCTGGGCCGGAAGCTGGTCAAAATACTGATTGGCGGTAACCAGGCAGACGTTGAACTTTCTGCATTCGGAGAGAAGCACTTCCAGCGAAGCATCGGAGGCAAGTAGGTTCTGGACTTCGTCGGCGTAAATCGCCAGAAGACTCCGGCTGCGCCGGGCAAAGATGGCAGCCTTGAGCTTGGCAAAGAGCAAGGAACCAAAGGTGAGTGCCTGCTCGCCGAGCTTGCCCTTGGCCAGGTTTACGACCAGCCAAAGATTTTTCTCAAGCACTTCCTGTACAGAAATTGTTGACTGGCGCTGTCCGACAAGATGTCTGAACTTGGGATCTACGGTGAAACCGGTGAGCTTATTGAGCACCGGGCTACTCATGGCCTGCTGCATGGCTTCGCTCGCCCCGTTATAGCGGGACTCGAAATATGCCTTCACTTCATTGTTGGTAGTTCGCTTCAAGCACTGGGCGCGGAAGGCTGCATTACTGAGAAGCGGCGCCAGCTCCAGCAGGGTCAGATTGTTTTCTGAAAGAACAAGCAGGGAGTTGTTTAAGAGCTCCAGCGTCCTGGGGCCGAACTCCTGGCCCCAACGGCGTTGCAGGATGTGGGTGAATTCTGCGATCAGGCGATAAACGTTCTCCTCACCCCGGGTCTCCAGCACGTTCAGTCCGCAACTGTATTCCACATCAGCCGGATCAATGACGATCAATTTCTTGCTGAGATCACTTCCGGTCTTCCGTTCCAGCGCGGAAACGGTTTGCAGCAGGTAGGGAGTAAGGTCGCCATGAACATCAAAGAGAATCATTCCATGCCGGAGTTGAAGGTCCTGCGCGATCAGCGAACGGAGGAAGAAAGATTTCCCGGTCCCGGTCTTTCCCGTGACGGCCATGTGCTCGGCCCGGCGGATGTGCGGCAGGAACAGCTTTTTTCTGGAGATGCGCCCGTCTTGGATTTCAAAACCGAGGAGAAGGCCTTGCCGCAGGCGCCTGCGGCCGAGTCCTATGGCAAGGTTCCAGGCGCGAGAGAGGATGCGGTCAACGACTCTGACGAAAAACGCTAAGATGGTTAGCATGTTTGGCCGCTCCTTTTAGAAAAACGATTTGAGCGCTTCGGCGCGAAATTGGTGATTAGTAGCTCGCTCTCGTGCTTGCGGTTATGGCGAGCACAGCTGTAAGCAAGCTCAACCTTGGCAATGTGGAATCCATGAAAGAGTTTGCGAACTTCGGGCGTGTCGTTCAGCGAGAGGACAAATCGACCCTCAAGCCCCCTGAGCAGCGTGGCAAATTCCGTAAAATCAGATTCGGTGAAATTGAAGTTGTAGTATGGAAGCCCCCAATAAGGGGGATCGAAATAGAACAGGGTCTCGCCGCTGTCGTAGCGCTTGATGATCTGTTGGTAAGGTAGACACTCGATCTGGACGTTCTGTAGCCGCCGGTGGGCCGCAGCAATAATGTCCGGGATACGGGCAGGGCGGAAGCGAGGCTGGCCGGTGAGGCAATATCCAAATGTGGGCTTCAGCACCCGACCGCCAAAGGAAGTCTTACGGATGTAGAAGTAGCGAACCGCTCTCTGAATATCGGTGAGCATGCTTGGATCGGTTCGGGTGAGCAGGTCGTACCAGCGGCGGGCCGTTAGATGGTAGCGGAGGCAGCGGACCAGTTCATCGGGGTGCGATTGGCAGACGCGGTAGAAATTGACCAGTTCTCCATCCAGATCATTGAGAACCTCAACTTTGGATGGCGGTTTGTGAAAGAACACTTGCGCCCCGCCCGCAAAGGCCTCGACATAACAGGTATGCTTGGAAAAGCAATCGATAATAATCTTGGCTAACCGGCTCTTGCCGCCCACAACCGTTATTGGTCCGCGTCCACGCATCTTTTTTCTTCTTTCTGTTCTTCGCTGAATCTCGAAGAACTGTTGAGCCAAAGGTAGGTCAAGACGGAACAAGAGAAAATGGAAGTGTTTGCAAGCAAACTTTGACTGCAAAATTTGCAATCAAAAATTTGTGATGAGAACTTCGGCGTATCTTCGGCCCCGAGGGTTGGCGGCGCTGTAGGCGAGCGATACTGGCTGGATGTGGAAGCCCGAGAAGATCTCTCGCACCTCGGGCACGTCGTTCAAGGAGAGAATGAACTGCCCTTTGAGGTCTTTCAGAAGCTGTGCTAGTTCATTAAAATCTTTGGCGCTGAAATTGAATTCGTAAAGCTTCTTGTTCCAATACGGCGGATCGAGGTAGAAGAAAGTTTCTGGCCGGTCGCACCGAGCCAGAATCTCCTGGTATGGAAGGCACTCGATCTGCACTCGTTGCAAGCGTTGGTGGGTCTGTTCCAGAAGTTGCGGCACCTGAGCGGGATTGAAATTGGGCGTGTGCTCTACTGTGAGTTTTGTATGCCGATTATTGATCAGGCCGCCAAAAGAATTTTTCTGTAAGTAAAAGAACCGTGCCGCCCTTTGCACATCGGTCAGCCCCTCCGGGTTCATGTTCTTGTAAAGCTCGAACCAATGCCGGCTGATGATTGTGTATTCCAGGTAGCGAACCAGTTCCTGATAGTGGTGCTGGCAAATCCGGAAGAAATTAACGATCTCGTGGCTGAGGTCGTTTACAATTTCGACCTCTGAAGGTTCCTTGTGAAAGAGAACTTGGCCACCTCCAAAAAAAGGTTCAATGTAGGTCTTGTGCGGTGGGATGAGCGCAATGATGGTCTTGGCCAGGCGGTTCTTGCCGCCGATGTAACTTAAGGGGCCTCTCATTCATTTGAAGCATTAATGGCTAAAAGATGCTCGGTCTCGAGGTACAGCCCTAAGGCCACAGCGTCGAGCAGAGGCAGGTCGGAACGGTAGGCCTGAAGCTGGGGCAGAATGGTTGAGACTATCCGGCGCAAGTCGCCGCGCTTCTTCGCGGGCGGATTCCTGAATGCCAGATAGAGCTGTTCTGGCGCCGTTGTAAGGATGGGTACCCCCTGCTCCCGCAATGCACAGCATATTTCTTCGCGTAGCAGTTCTTTTCTACGACTGCCTAGGCCCTCGCTTTCGAGACCTGCTGCTCTGAACCTAAAGGTTGCCGTGGCCCAACGCACGAAGGCCAGAGCGCTGCCCCTTGCCTTCTCCTCATTGTTTGGCAGGGAGCGAATCTTCCAACATTCCAGCTCCTGGCCGGAGAAGACGGCCAGAGCAATTGCGTCTCGGGCGATGCCGAAAGCCGCAGATACAGATTTCATGGTTGATCAGGAATTAGTTAGATGTTTAATGCGGTCGTAAAAATTCGCCAGCGGATCCGGGGCGCGAAGGGCTCGCCTGTAGGCCGCGATTACCGCCGCCAGTCCATGATGTTCAGCTGCGACGAGATATGTGCGCAGCCTCCCTGGGTCGTTCAGCTTTTGAGCGATTTGCAGGATTGTGAATTGTTGTACGGTGGTCGGTTCGAAGCGCTCGGGTGTGAGCGGAAAACGGTCAAGAATGGACACGATGATCAGGCTGAATAATTAGAAGAGCGTAGCCTGCTTAGGCTTGCGAAGCTTCGACTCCTGGCTTCGTATCTGGTCGCGCAGGCTCCTGTATTGCTGTGAATAGAGGAAGTCAACCGGAATTCTGTAGATCACGGCCAACTTGAGAGCAGTCACTAAACTTGGAAGCGCCAGGCCCTCTTCGAGTTTGGAAAGCAGAGACGTATTCTTATGCTGAAGCAGGCCAGCGACATACTTTCTTGAAAATCCCATTCGTAGACGGTAGAGAATTAGATCATTTGGATGTTTGTTTTGGACCATGTGTCCTCCTGGTATTTTCATGTTAGCAAGCAACACCGGGATTGATACAGACTGGAAAATAACGCTAGGTACGTTCAACTCATGCCCGATTGTTGATAACTGAGAGCGTCGCCGCTTCTTCCAATCCGGCGAGCAGCAAATGTTCGCCGAAGCTAAAGCATTTTTATATCTAGTGTAGACTATACTGCTCAGGCGATCCTTCGGCGCAGAGATGGCTAAACCTTATTCCAATGATCTGAGGCGGAAGTTTCTGCAGTCCTATGATCGAGGT